>Ga0255336_100419_pt1 | contig 70380 bp, 61 predicted proteins | sample MeOH1_35cm_T3_17_FD_189102 | JGI IMG/M metagenome (GOLD analysis project Ga0255336, IMG submission 189102) | Sandy soil microbial communities from University of British Columbia, Vancouver, Canada - MeOH1_35cm_T3_179 | ecosystem: Engineered > Artificial ecosystem > Sand microcosm > Unclassified ... | reverse complement strand
GTTCAACATAGACCTGGGGCAGGACGTAGTTAGTTCGGATGCAACCCTCTGGGTGATCAATCGAGTCCACGAACCCATCGTAACCAGTGGTCGCAGAAGCAACACAGATGATGGCGGCGTAGAAATAAAGCTTCCTCAAGCCTTTGTCCTTGCGCCAGTTGACATAGGCCAGCTGAGGAGCCTCTGCTTGGGCAATCTCAACCTCGGCGCTACGCACCGCGCTCTTTGGGATGACCTTAGCAATGCTTGGTGCCATGTTGACAGGAAGTGGCAAGCTTGAAGCTATGAGCGATCAGGTTGGGTGGAGACGGAAGAAGGAAGCTATCGATCGAGGAAGAAAGGTGCTTTTATGTGATGTCCTTTTTGGTCTGGAGAACGTGTGTTGTTGATTGGCTCCGCCTCGTTGAAAGACGAATAGAAACCCGTCCACTCAAACGCAGAAGAGGGCAGAAGACACGAGACTGGATGGGCGTATTATCCCTTCGACCGCCGGCCAACGGGCATCAGGTCATGACGGTCTCACTCGTTCCAGAATATTGGACGACTGGACAAGGGTAGCGAGTTGCCACCCGTATTTTCTTTCCACTTACAAAACCGTCAATATTATTCACATGCCCCGTCTGGACAATGCTCCGTACAAGCGGCTAATTTGTCCAAGGCAGGTGTGTATGTGTGAGACTTTGACAGGGTCAGGCGGTGCAGGTCAACAAGCAATGCCAACTCGAACAGCATCAACATGGTGTTCCTTGCGTCGTCTAGGCGCAGTAGCATGACCAGAGGTAGAAAAGTGTCGGTCTGGGCTTGAAAGACTGGAGATCCTCTTGCCCCATGGGGATCTAGCTGGATTGCCCATTGCGGGGGTAAATCAGCCGTTCATAGGAATCATGACTTTCAGATGCCCCAAGAAAGCGAGTTTAGCACCGGCTAAATTGGGATGGGTAAATTTCGGATTCTTCAAACCCCACGGGGAAGTGTAACATGGGGGCGGAACCAAAGTTGTAAAACCATGGCAGGAGGCGTATGGGCGGGTTGGCAACAACCACATCGAAGAGCAGCCTTGGCTCAGCACACCTGTGACACCAGACTGATGGATACCCGCCGTGAGAACCGGCTAAATTGGCTGGGGAAAACTTCGGGAGTATGTTGGAAGATTTTCACGAGGAAGGGCCAGCGTTTCCGCCAGAACCGTGTCAGGGGAGTGATCCTGCCCGTCGGTATGATTGGGAGGGAAGCGGGAGAAAGAGGATAAAAGGGAAGAATTCCTGCAGAAAAGCTTAACTTCCACTTGGAGGAAACTGAGCGGTGCGATCCAGGTCCAGCCAAGGTCCAGAAGTGTAAGGTGGTAGAGAGTCAACCAGTATGGTAAAAGGCCAAGCGCCGCGGCACCCCGCCGTTGTTCTCCTGACTGGCTTCTCCCACGCCTCTTCGGGAGCGGAGCCCATCCCTGCGAGCAAAAATAGCACGGATCGGACGGTCAGGTAATGGAGTCTTCCGTTTTCCGCTCAAGGGTTCTCAGGCTGCAGTTTTAAGACAGGGCCGAGCAGATTCTGTGATGGACCTGAACGGTCGTGAAGAACGGAGGGTAGTCGACACAGAAAACTGAAACGATGCCGCCGCAGAGCAGAGCACTGGCGCAAGTCTCGGTAGGGTAAGATTCAGAGACGGACTCCTCTACTTGCTGCGTGGAGGAGTTCATCAGCCACATCTTCGACCCTATAGGCTTGGAAAGATATCCATGCAAGATCACTCCTCAGTCCAGCTGCCACCTTGGCACGTTGGGCCCATGCAGGTGCAGCCTCATGGCCAGCAGGTATGTGCGAGAGGCGATGCCGTCGGCCAGCGTTCATTCTATACCTTGTAAGGGAACAACTTGTCCTTGCATACGCGGTCGGATTCCCAGATGAGCTGTGTCCTCTTTTCCATATTTCTTGTCCCGCGCTCGGTTAGGGTCTCATCAACATCTGCCGCACGAGCACATGCCGACACATGGCAAGAAGTCCACATGTCCTTGCTGGAGTACGGCTTCTCCGTCATGGAAAGGCGTTCGACCCGAACACGGACAGGCTGTTTGTCCGCGGCCAAATGGCGATGGCGCGCCTCTGTTGTCGACATCCAGGAACAGCTAAGGGTCTTGCACAACGCCGCTCTACCGTGATCGTGGTAGAATTGCTCGATCGAACAGTCAGTGATATTAAAATCTGCAGGTTGGAGCTGTTGACCATTCCGCAAGAGAGTTGGATGATCCAGCCCATGCCGTTGTAATGTCCGAGAGCCACGTGAGTCCTGGGAACACAGGCAGTGTCTTCACTCTGTACTTGGCCTCGGCCTCCTATGGCTTCTCAGACAGAATGAATCAACCGACTCATCCGGCTCAGTTTATCAGTATCTTCCGTGGTGTCTCTTCACCTACTGCTCTACCATGACAGGATCCTGAGTGGCAGATCGATGATGTAGCTCTCAGAGCAGAGTCCTGCACATTGTACCATGAACGGTAAAACTCTAGAGAAAATCTCTCACATGTGGCCGTTTGATCTATAACAACAGATTGTTCCTGGCAGGCGGACCCAATACGCGACCCCGAGGTGGTCGAACGACGATTCCCACAACTCACCGCCGGCCACGACCCGGCCTAGCCATATATGAATTCACGCGAACGGGCATTGCGCGTAAACAGAGGGGGATTTCCCTGCAACGACTTTATACTGTGAGTGGATGTTTCATTTCATATGGGAGGGGAGCAATTGTTTCCCAGTCGAGTTAGTGCCAGCTGGCGGACCAATGCCATGCCAACACTCGCCAACGTGAATAGAGTTACAGCATCGCATTTGAGCAATTCTGTTTCATTGTGGTCACGCCATGCCGGTCAACAACAGAGGCCACCTGGGCCAAAGTTATTTCGGGGCCGAGCTTGCTTATTCCTTTTTGCTACACCGACCGCAAGCCAGGGCCTCCGCTACCAGGCCTGTTCATCGTCCTCGTCAAATTGAACGGATCTCGCTAAGACCAGTACTTTCGGTGGTCTCGCAAACATAGTCGGAACGCGACATAAGCCGAATATCTGACGGGAAGACAAGAGCAATTTCTGCCTTTGTTTGAGACCGGCCGACAACCTCATGGAGCTGCGGTGACTGGTAAATACACGAGCAAAAGAGCACCTTGTACTCTGTGGTCCCTCACCTCTTCCCATAGGGAGATCGACATGAATCAGACAATCGAAGGGGTATCCCAAGTTTCACACCGGCGCTGGGGAGGTTCTTCTTGGCGGCAGAACATTCGCCGCAAACCAACCTCCCGCTGGACGCAGCAATTGCATTCTTTGGCGCAAGGGGCATCACAACAAGTTGCAGCGCATCACCGCCAGGGGACAGCTTGTCGGTGTCGAAAGAGCAGCACAACGTGGATCCCGTTGTGCATGTTCTTTCCCCGGCATCGGTTTGGTACCAGCCTGTTCAACAACACTCCCGTGCTCCTTTTTCTGCGCCTGTTTTATCAGGCTGCCCCATTCGACTTGGTTGATTCGGGCCCTCCTGGCCATGGCCATGGTGGTATGGGGACCGACAAGGCGACGCACACGCGAGGTCCACTTCCAAGAGGTACCAAGACCATGAACCTGTTCTCTTGTTATGAGAAAGTTTCGACCACGGATTGGGTGCGGAAGCTCCTCGCCAGCCCGTCGAGATACAAAACTTGCCAGGTCGTGTCCATAAGCTGGGTGAAAGCGCTTGAGTCTCCCCTGTCTCATGAATACATCCAGTTTGTCGTCGAGGAGACGTCAAGTGGGCAACGGAGTCGGATGATTGCAGAACGCCATGAAAGTGGAGATTGGGTGTTTGTGGGATGGGATTGGGCCTCGAGAAAGGCGCCGTCTGATCATCATCGACTCCCGTTACCTCTGATGTCCCTGACTTACGATGACGCCCAATTGCGACCACAACTGGACTCCTTTGCCAAAGTTCTCGCGTCAGTGTCGGCTCGACGGCCGGGGTACAACTTGATGAAGGAAATGTGTTGGTGGTATGCCGAAGCCGTTTTCGAGGCGGCGCACGCCCAGTTTGGTGGAAAGCTGACGGAGTGGAAGTGGTCGAGGTTCAGGTACTCGTTCGTGGTGCGCACAAGCCTGTTCCAGCGCACAGAATTGGCGCGTGAGGCAGCTGAATTCGAGAGGCAGAATGCAGAGGGGATGAGATATTGAATGGCCATCACGGTGTCAAGGCATAGACGCGGTCCCTACGGTGCCATAATAGACGGAGGCGATACCGGCCAAGATAACACCACCAACAAGAGACTATCGAACCATGGCCACTGATCGAGTGTGGAATTGCGATGTTGGAGCTTGAATGCCAAGGCCGCTGGATGTTGTCAAATGTGCCAACTTGCGCAGTCATCACATGCACTCTGCCTCCACCTCGGCTTGGCCTCATCACTGGCCAGCCCACGTGTAATCATAATATCCCTGCGCCGACAGAGGCCTCAGCACGCAGTGAAGGGGCCATGACATTCAGGACCTCCGTTCACGAGTTGGTCGTACTCAACTATCAAAGATGGCGGCGCAGTCGAAGCTGCTCCCGCCAGGACGGACCGTCAAACAGTTGGTGTCGGAATTGACCTCTCTCTACGTGAAACACCGGACCAAGATCTCGCGAGCGGTCTATATCACCTTGATCATCACGCTCATCCATCGAGTACACAATGCCATATCGGAGCAAAAAGCGGCCGTCCGCCGGCAAGCGGAGATCAGAGCGGTGCAGTCTGCCAGTACCGGTGATGCTGAGGCCGCAGGGAGAGAACAGAAAAAGAAGCGAGGCGAGATTAACCGGGAGTTTTTTCGCCATCTCCTGCGTCTCCTCAAGATTGTCATACCGGGCGTGCGCAGCAAAGAGTTCAGACTTCTGATCAGTCATTCCGTCTTCCTGGTGATCCGCACCCTTCTCTCCCTGTACGTTGCAGAACTCGATGGCAAGGTGGTGTCTGCCCTCGTCAAGGGTCGGGGCCGCGACTTTGTCCTCGGTCTGGTGTGGTGGATGTTGGTCGCCGTGCCTGCGACCTTTACCAACTCGATGCTGCAATATCATCAGTGCAAGCTTGCGTTGTCTTACCGCAGCCGCCTGACGAATTACGTGCACGAGAAGTACCTGGACAACATGACATTCTACGCCCTGTCTGCTCTGGACGACCGGATCAAAAACGCCGACCAATTAATCACGGTGGACATCTCCCGGTTCAGCAATTCCCTGGCCGAGCTGTACTCGAATTTGGCGAAACCGACACTGGACATGATCATCTACAACTACTCTCTATCCAAATCGGTGGGTGGAGAAGGCCTGTTCATCATGGCCTTGCTCGTCCAGGTCTCGGCCAACGTCATGCGGGCACTCACCCCGCCTTTCGGAAAATACGTCGCGGACGAAGCAAGATTGGAGGGAGAGTTTCGTTTTCAACACACCCGGCTCATCGACTACAGCGAGGAGATTGCGTTGTATGCCGGGCATGAAGCGGAAAAAGACACGCTCGACAAAGGATATTTCACATTGATCAAACACGTCAACCGCATCCTGCGGCGCAGACTCTATCATGGCTTGATGGAAGATTTCGTCATCAAGTACTTCTGGGGCGCTCTCGGCCTGATCTTGTGCTCCGTGCCCGTGTTCTTCAAAGTTCCGGGGCCGGCGCTGAAGGCGGCCGGTGATCGCACCGAAAGCTTTGTGAAGAATCGACGGATCCTGTTGAGCAGTTCGGATGCCTTTGGCCGGATCATGTTTTCATACAAGGAGATTGCCGAACTGGCCGGCTATACGTCGCGCGTTGCGGGGCTCCTGGACGTCATGGAGGACGTCGCCGCGGGCCGATTCGAGAAGCAGCTGGTCAGCTCGGCCAGCGTCGAGGAGAACGCAGCGATCCTGAAAGGGCGTGGCCAAGTCGAGGAAAGCGAAAACATCGAATTCACCGACGTGCCCATTGTCAGTCCGAATGGCGACGTGCTGGTCAAGAAGCTGACCTTTGGCATCAAGCCGGGCGACCATCTGCTGATTGTCGGTCCGAACGGCTGCGGCAAGTCGAGTTTGTTCCGAATTTTGGGTGGCCTGTGGCCCGTATACGGAGGACGGGTCAAGAAGCCCCGGTTTGAGGATATCTTTTACATTCCTCAACGACCCTATCTGAGCAGGGGCACCCTACGAGACCAAATCATTTATCCCGACTCGCTGTTCGAATTCCGGGCCAAGAATGGGTCCGAGGATGCGCTGTTGGAGATCCTGTCCGTCCTGGAGATCCAGTCCATCGTGAACCGACCGAATGGCTGGGACGCCGTCGAGGAGTGGAGGGACGTCTTCTCCGGTGGGCTGCAACAGCGTATCGCCATGGCCCGACTCTTCTATCACAAGCCCAAGTACGCCATCCTGGACGAATGCACTAGCTCCGTCACCGTCGAGATGGAACGCAAGATGTACGAGACTGCCAAAGGACTCGGCACCACCTTGATGACGGTCAGTCACCGAAGGAGTTTGTGGAAATATCACAAATTCATCCTGCAATTCGACGGTCAAGGCGGCTATGTCTTTAGCCCTCTGGACGCCGAGAAGAGGATCCGACTGGAGGATGAAAAGGAAGAACTGGAGGCATTGCTGAGAGGTGTGGAAGGCTGGGAGGCCCGAGTCAAGGAACTCGAAAGTTGAAAGAGCCTGCCTGCCGCCCCTTCCCCCACGCTGTCGGCGGGAGAGGAGTATGGACCCGGCTCTATTTACTCAGACTGACTGCGAGAGCTGTCTGCGCTGCGCCCTTTTCTCTCCTACTCTGACAGGGGGTCTGACGATGAAGATACCAGAAATTGACCACTGGGAGGGAAGCAGGAGAAGCATATTAATGCGCATCCGCCGAGGTCTCTCTATTGCTTCTCTCTCATGATAGCGCTGCTCAAGGGCTGTGCCGAGACGGCCTTCCTTGCGAATGGCACATCGAGGCTAGACGGAAGCTGGCTAAAGACGATCGGCATTGATCAAACGTCTTTCAGAGACCGTTTCTCGATGGCAAGTTCTCTTTCGATGACTCGGTGAAAAAAGCTAAAACTGCTAAAATACACAACTACTTTACCCGATCGGAGGGGAAAGTAAGGATGCCATCATGTGGCCATTGCTGGCCACTTGAGCTCGCACGGATATCCTGGATATCGCTCGGCTGAATGAGTGTTTGGGGGGAAAGGTGGTCATGATTGACACACCGTCAGACTCGCGTGAAGGAATCAGGCAGAAGCAGAGATACGGAGAAATTAAGAGAAGCATATACCAATATGTCGCAATCAGAGAAGTGCCCAACTTCCAGTCTATCCTCTGAAAACTTCCTTCTGGCACAGGTGGGCAATCTTAGGATCAGAAGCATGGGCTTGGCATCGGCGTTTTGGGACGTATAATGCCGATGTCAGGCAACTTCAAGTCTGGGCTGGAAATGACTGTCAAAATTAGGTCAAAATTTTAGGTGATCTGTTGGATGTTTGAATTCTTTCGAGGCCGACTTATTATCGCGAACAAAATCCCTAGCCGAATGTTCCCAGTGACGTGGTGAGCTAAGAGTTGGAGAATGTGCTATCTTTTTTGCGTCTGACCCATAATTCAGGGGTTCCCTGTCTGATCGGCATGCCCCCTTTCTCGATCCCGGGCTAAAGGAAAGGTGACAGATGGGACAGGAGTATGATTTCCCTGATTTGCCTGTATGCTCGCTTGCGACTTCTCGTCGCCGGCTGGGTCGTAGCCGAGATTTGACATGACTGCCAATTGCTCTGAGAATGATCCTAGGGAGAACAGACAGACAGACAGGCAGGCCGATAGACAATACTATGTCTCCTTCCCTGGCTTGGGTTACAACAAGGAGTGGTGTGGCTAGCCTAAAAGATTACACCTCGCCTCCCTTTACTACTCCCTCTGCCGGACCTGTACACGAGGATGGTCGCTACTGTTCCCTGCATTCTCCAGACCAGCTGAAACCAGGATAAAAGACCAGGCTGCCAATCAGTAGGCCTCCCGGACAAATAGGAAGGGAATTCGTGTTTGAGGAAGAGGGCTGGCTGGCCGGCTGAAAGGACATGACTTGGCCGCGTGCCCACCGCCTGTCTGCTCTCTCGGCGCGGCCGGGAAACCCTGTTGTTGCACGTCTCAATCGTGCCGCCAGCCACGTGCCATGTATTGTTGTCGATTGCCTTTTCTCTCCACTATCTCTAGTGACCTCGCTTACGCCAGGGGCAGGGCTGGGGAGGAGTGGATGTCCGCACGAACGGGGGCATTGACGGGGTAATTGGCTCCTGCTTGTGCCTTTTCAGTAATAATTGGCTTGCCATGGATCATTCCACTTTATGCCTGATCTCTCAAGCCCGTCTCTTGCCTTATGGGGCTGGCGAGTTTGACAGGGCAAACGGTGCCTTGTGAAGAGGGGGAGTGGTATGACTGGTTGGCCAAGGCTATGGGTGGTTGCATGCATGCATGCCTCGTATCATGTCGTGTGCTAGGGCTGAGCTGAGCGGAAACAGGAACGTTAGGAATTAAATAAGGACACGAGTCAATCCGCTACCTTTAGGCCTTCTGTTTTCTCCCAGCCTTCTGGAACAAAGACCGGATCACAAGTTGGCTCACGGCAGAGCATCAGAACGGAGACTCTCAAGCCTGGCACGCCATTGTTCAAATTCATGTCGCAGTCTTCTCCTTCAATGCCCATGTCTCCGGGCGGCTACTCTCATTTACTCTACCTCACTGAAAAAGGTCGAGAAATATACATGGCGGAGGCACGAGGCCAGCACTCAGGCCCCTCTTCGATACGCTCCGCCCGCTCCGTTCGATCAGCGCACTCGCCGGCCTCGTCCGAATTCCGCGCTCCAGCGTCGACGTGTCACACCTCGAAAGTGAGCTTGCACGGACCTCGCTGGGCTGATGACCATTACCCCCTCATCGAGACAGTCCACCTCGAGACGGTGCCCGAGTCCGTGGCGAAGACTCACGCGGCTTTCTGGGTGGCACGGCAGATGGCGCAGATTCACAACACCATCATCCGTGCCCTGAACGCGTCCTGGAACCATTCCGTCTCGGTCGAGTCTGGGACGGAAGAAGCAGCCGACTTCCTCTTTTTCAACCAGCTCATCTTCAGACTGTTGCGTCATCACCACCTCAGCGAGGACCATTTCCTGTTTCCAGCCATTGAAAAGTTACTCGACCACCCCGGCATCATGGAGGACAACACCAAAGGCCATGACTCCTTCGCCGACGGCCTGGCCGTCTTCGAGAAATATGTCTTTGTCACCAAGCCGGACGAGTACAATGGCCGGACGTTGCGGCACATCATCGAGACCGTTGCTCCAAACCTCATCCAACATCTGCATGATGAAATCCCCACCCTCGTGGGGCTGCACGTGCTGAACTCCGATCAACTGATGAAGGTGTGGAGAGAAGCAGAGTGTATGGCGACCAAAGATCAAGACCTGTACACTGACATTCCCTTCATCCTTGGTTGCCAAGACAAACGGTTCCTCATCGACGGCGAAAAGGGCTCATTCCCCAACCTTCCTTGGATCCGGGAGGCGCTGGTCCGGAGATGGCATGCCAGGAAATGTGCCGGCGTCTGGAAATTCTGTCCCAGCGATCTCCATGGGAGGCGGCGGTTACTGTCCCGTGGGAGAACGATACCAACATGATGGTGACGACGACGATGACCGTGATGACGATGATAACCATGACGATGACATACATGACGGGACTGAGTGAACTTTGGAAAGTGTATGATGAGCGAGTCTATTGGCTAAGCAAACTTGTAATCCTCTGTTGTCTCTAGCACGAGCCGTTGCTCGTGAAAAGCTGTGGGAAAAGATCGAGAAGTTCTTGAAGATGGCTGATTTGATACTTGCTGGCCTTTTCAGGCGGGTCAGGAACGATCGGCTCGACGAAGTGGACCGTGTTGGTCCATCCTCGGGCATACGCCGCTCGACAATTCAAATAAGAGTCGTCCACATAGTAAATTTTGCTGTAGTCCGTGGCTCCCGCTTCTCGCTCTGCCTTTTCGAACATTTCTGGCCGGGGCTTTGGGATCAGCGTTTTCATGCCGTAGTCGCAATAAGTGATGCCTTCAAACAGATCGTCGATGCCCAGGAGTCGGACCACACGCTGGCCGTGAGTGATGTGAGCGTTGGTAAACAGCCACAGTTTTACCTTGGTCCTGTCGAAACGTTCCAAGAGTTGACGAAGTTCAGGATCGGGGGAGAGCAAGCTGTCTAATGGGAGGGCGTCATCAACCTCTCGATTAAAGTCTAGGGGGTCTATTTTGTGATGCTGTGAGAGCCCTTCTATCGCCAGTCCATAGTCTTTGAAATACTGCTGGTGTAACAGTGTAGCCTCTTCGCTCGTTAAGTCCAGATGTTTGATGAAATATTTGTTGATCAGGATCGCCATGTGGTCATGCACCTTTTTGGACTTTCCATACAGGCAGTTCTGTCCAAAGAGTCAACACAAGATGGGGAGGACGCGACCGCGGCGACACTCACATCTATGTCGAAGAAGAAGACAGCTCTATTGTCGCCAGAAGGAACTTCGGCCGCACCCATGCTGCTGTTATGGTGGCCGACCGGAGATTTGAAATGTGAATACTTTGAGATAGAAGGAATGAATAAGTATATATCTCTAGATATGTCTTGAGCAGTCGACCACTGGTAAAAGGAGTGTAACCCTTGTGACAGCTTGATTCTCCTGGCCGTGGTTAAAGACGGAGTTGTGTACGCCAAGGCTCGCGATGCTTGGCGTCCATGCCAAATTAAAGTTTCAGGCAGTCGACTTGCTCTCCTTCTTCCCTTCTCTCAGGGCGACTTCAGCGGCCATATCTCTCTGTTCATTCCATCGACAAGTATCATTTCAACTCGGGCCTTGAATGCTACCATGCCATCGCGCAGGTAACCAAGACTCACCCGAGTTGCGCAGTCAGGCGCGCTCCAACCATGTCTGCGACGGTTGGCCCCTTGCTGAATGGCGTTCTGCCGCCCACCACGCAGACGGTGAACGAGGCCGTGGAATATGAGAAGATACTCAAACTCCGCGATGAGGTATTTGCCGGGAGTCATCCGCGACTCTCGGTGCCTGCGCATGCCCTCCGAGTGGTGTCGCCTCAATCGACTCAGGTCGCGTCGCAGTTCCATTTGAAAGTACCAGCTCCACTGCCGGCCAGTGCTTCACCGAGTCAGTTCTTGGGTCAGCCGGGCAGGCGTGAAGAAGACCATGCGTCAAGTCAGGCACGGACAAACGGCGCTCCCTCTGTATCCAATGCACAGCCAGCGTCCACTCGCGTGTCTGAATTTGACCCTGTCCTTCTGACCATATCAGATGACGTGCTGAGGGCGGAAATGCAGCTGAAGCGTCAAAGACTAGAAAAAGCATTGAGGGACCAGTTCGAGCAGAAAAGACTGGACGCTCGTAAGAGACCTGCGCCGGCGGAGGCGAAGCCAGATTTTGACATCCCTTCCATTCTGTCAAAAGCTCTCGTGGTGGCCAAACCTCTGTCGCCCAAGGATGACGCGTCTGCCAGCGATTCTTTTGATGAAAACTCCTTCTATTCCAGCCGGGCCCCTGACTCGACACCCGAGCGAGGCGCACCGAGTCCTTCTCCATCGCAGCTCCAGGCGCCTGAAGATGAGGATGTCTTTGATGCTGACGAGCCTTCAGGGCTGCGCGTGCAGAGTGCCGTCATGGGATCCCCTCTCAACCGTGAACGAGAGGACGACGGTGTTCCTCCTGCTCCTCGCCCTCCCCACATTCCTGTCGCGGCAACCACGAACTTGAAGTCTTCCAACACGGTCGATTTCGCGGCCGCGGCCACGGACGTGGATGACGAAGAGGAGGAGGGCGAATATTCACCTCCAGAAGCCATGGAACATTATCCCACACCCCATGAATCCGCGCCAGTGATGGTGCCGGACAGCCGAGATCCTCGTGGCCGACCTCTTCGCCGATATTCCGAGCTCGATGACGGTGGAAAGACGGCCTTCTCACCTTCGGATGCTAACTTGCGGATTGTAAGAAACCACATCACATCTCCCATCGCCCCTCAACCGTCTCGCGTTTCCCCCCTGGCTGTAACTAAGGAACCCCCTCTTTTACAGAACTCCCGCCGAGGTCGTCAGCAACGAGTGGCTGGACCAGGCTCGCCTCGTCAGAGTCCCGAGGCTCCTCTGCCACTCCCTCCGCGGAAGAAGAGAAAGCTTGACAAAAGAAACGAGAGGAAGACCAGGCGGAACGGCGGATTGTCACCCGACACCTTTATCAAAGAAGAAAACGTGTCTCCACCACCCTTCCACGATGTACAACCGCTGGGCTCAGGCAGGCAGCGCCCCAACGCCGCCGATCGTCCCATCATCATTGACGACGAGCCTGGCCAGGAAGTGCAGTATGTGCCGGCTCCAGGACGATACATGGATTCACCTTCGCGACCCTTGCCACGACACGTCGAACAATTGATGCCGCTCAGCGAGCCGCGAGCGTTATCCCGCACCAGCATCCGCCCGATGAGAGACGACTCAGATCTGCGCCGGGTGGCCAGCATGCACAACCTGAGGGCCGAACAACCGCGAGAGTACGTCGAGCCGTTGTATGAGACCCCCGTCCGGGCCAGGCCACCGCCGTCTTACGCCCGAGTGGGAAGTCCGGCATTGGTTGAACAGCCACGATTGCCGATGCAAGGATTGCGTGACGAGTATGACCGGCTGCCCCCACCACAGGAGATCCGAGTCGTGCGTACCCCCGGCCCAACTTATCGGGAAGTTTATCGTGAGCCTGAGGCTGAACTTCGCTACGCCCAACCCATGCCGCCCCCTCCCGTCGAGCGAATCGTGGTCGACCAGTATGGCCGGAGATTTCGAGAAATTATTCAACCGGAGCGTGCCTCGGTCGCCCCACGAGCCATGTCGGTGCGACAAAGCGACATGGAGGAATCCAACTACGACCACTACAGGCACAATCGAAGTGGATCCGTGTTTGTGGAGGCTACTGCTCCAAGAATGTACGCACAAGACATGCCCCCTCCCCCCGCGACATATCGCCGGGTTGCAGAGCCGCCGCCGCACACTCCGGCGAGATCGGCGTCCGTCATGCGAGAGGTTTACGATCCTACGACCCTACCGAGAAGTGCGAGTGTCCAAGTCGTCGATCGACTACCGCCACGACAGGCCGCACATATGGAAGATCGTGTCGAGTATCGGGAGCCTGTCCGCATGTCGACCACCCTCAGGTCGGGAACCCGATACGAGGACATGCCCCCGGGGGAGACGATTGCGAGGGTTCCAAGCGTGCGACCTGTGGGCCGCGAAGGGAGCATTTTCATAGATGAGCGCGCTCCACCTCGGCGGGAATACATTCCTCTCGAACAAACGCGGTATCGAGCGATGGACCCGGAGGAACGATACTTTGATGCCCAGGGCCGGGAAATCATCCCTCTCGATGGTCCGATGGACGGGCCGCAGCGGATTGTGGAGAGATATTAAATCCCGTAATCAGTGCCAATCGATGGCTCCGTTCGGACCGCACTCTAGGGCAGAATCAGAGGGAGAGCGGGTGGGAAAACCTGGTGATCGTTGGCCATAATCATTTCTGAAACACGGCGTCTATTGCGACATAGCATTCATAGCAACATAATACGCCCGTTTCATGATTGGCACTACAATTGGCCCGGCCGGAAGTCTTCTGCGCCAAGACCGCATTCTGCGCAGTGATTGGGCCGAGTCTCACCACCACAACATCTAAGCGCTCACTGCAAATCTTCCTTCACATCACGCTTCACGAATGGTATCGCGACCTTGCACGGCAATGCACCAGGCGCCACTTTTCAGTCGAGCGGGACCGGGAACTGGCCTCTGCTCTGCACGGCGTCAACCCGACCTGCTGGCGAACTCCTGTCCAATCGAACAGGACGCCACGGCCAACGCAACGGTGAGGTCGATGCGAACCACACAACGAGCGGCCACAAGCGCCGTGTCACATCTCGCGATTGATGGACTTCAAACCCCGCTGCGACGTCCTTGAAGACGCCACGACTTTGGAGTTTTTACCAGGTAATTGAGATGTGTTTCAGGTCACAGCTACTTGCCTCTTCTCCCTCCGCCGGCCCTTCCTGTAAATGTTGCGATGCCGTCCCGCGTGTGCAACCGTTTTCCTTTCTGACCTCCCTTATTCCACCGCAATGTCATCTTGATGCTGGCATCATTTCTCTCTCCTGCCCGTCGAGATCAACCCAGCGTCCAGTGGTGTGGTGGTCGTGGACGAAATGGGGTGGTGTTCAGCAGCAGAGGATTCCCTCACGCCAACATGGTCCTTCCCCTTCTGGGACTGCCTGTCACCTTCGAGGCCAGATTCAGGACATGACAAGACAGCTCCGTCCATGGGTATGTCGATCTACTCCTCTGTTGACGTTCCGATGGATCCTGACCGTGTAGGTGTCGAACGTGAGATGAGGATTATGTACCAGCAGCCTCATCTCGTTCCACCCATGAAGCTCACCGTCTTCGACGAGTTGCCACGCACTCCAGTGCCTCCGCCGCCGTCTCAGTTATCGCAATGGATGTCCCAAGGCAGGAATCTGGCGTCCCGCGCATCGAGTCTCTCCATCCGCAGAAAGACATCGTCCAGACCGGTGATCTCCAGCCCGCAACCGCTCATGCGTCCGGCGCAGGATCTGCCGTTGCGGCGGGTCCAAGAATGGCGACCACTTGAACTCAGCATCTACATGCCCCACAACCGGCTGTCTGACCTGCCCGAATTTGATCGACTCAGTTTCACGGATAGCGGCGAGCTGAAGTGCCCTCCACGAGCCCTCCACCGGACCAAGTCCGAGGAATTTGTGCCAACACCGGCATCCGTCGTTCCCGTGCGACAAAAGCCAGCGTCCATGTTCGAGAGTCGTCGTCTGTCCCACATGCACCGTGACACGTCGTCCACGGTCATCGCGACATCACGACCACCATCAGAGTATGACGCCCTCCATTCTCACCCGGTGTCGTGGGCGTCGTTCCCGGGGGTGCCACCACACATTCACATGGTCGGTCGACCAGAGAATTCGGTCACTGTTCTCAGCCCGATGCAAGAGGAATTCACCCCACCTGTGACCTCGGTGACGGTTGACAGCACGGTGCTTCGGTTTCCGAGCGTGGACCTTCAATCAGACACCACAATCACCACCCCACCGACGGGCCTTTTGCTGTCTCCGCAGACATCAGCACCTTTGCCGGTCGTGTCTACGGGGCCGAGGGATCTGTCGAAATTCACCTCCCATGTACCAGCACCTTACTTTCACACCAACTATCACACCCAAAGGCGCATCTCTCAATGGCTGGCGAATCGGTCGCCCTCTTCTTCGATTAGCACGATGAAATCATCGCCCACCTCGTCGTCTTTCGCCGATCACCGCCGGAAACGCTCGCAGTTTTACCAACTCTCTCCTCACGTCGGTCCGCCTCAGCCACTGAATCTGCATCGGCCCCGGCACCAAAGGACAGTGACGGCATCGACAGTTGCAAGCACCCTGAACACGGATGCCCTGTCCTCGGACCATCCGAACCAGAGTGACGCGAGCATGACAACAGCTCCGGAAATCCAGACTCGAAGCGGCATGGCCAAGACTACGACTGCCAGTATTGGCTTGAAGCCTATTGTCAGTGGTGTGCCCGATCTTCCACCATGCTACACCGACGTGGTCGTCCCGCAGGGAGAAGAAAAATTCGTGATCGAGGAGATTGGTGGACCCCCCAGAAGCCCTGGAGTTGGGATCGCATTCTGAGATCGTTGCCGGTCAGGAGAGATGGGATTGGCTTGGGTGGGAGAAGAACGGCTTCCTCCCTTGCTTTTCCGTGTTTTGTTCTATTGCTCATTTCAGCCTCACTCAACTGACGGCCGCTGCCGGGCTATTGAATAGCCTTATTCATCGGCTTCCAGGGAAAAGCGAAGAAATGGGCCAAAATTGGGGTTCATCTGTTGGTATAAGTGCTCTGACCCGGATCCGCTCTTTACAATGACAGGAGGGAGGCTTGCGAACTTTGTTGGATTTTCGTTGAAACTGACATGGAGATACCCAAACACGTTTGGTTCACGGGGTCAGTGTCCCCATAGATGCAAGAACCAGCTTTCTTGCTCTCGTACTCGAGTGGGAGAAGATTGATCCCACAGTCATACTATGATCTGTAGATAGATGTCTAATTCATTCATCCCATCTATCAAGTTAGACCAGCGTTGCCGATACGGTCGAGAACAGAAGGAGACTGGAGCGGAGGCACACGAATGGCAAAGAGTGAGGGGAACATGGTGCTTGTCCCTGTTGGCAGTTGAACTCGTCTCCGCTGGCAGATTACTATTGGAGTGCGTTCCCAGCGACATTGTGATGTAATGGCCTGCACACTCTGAGCACGAATTGGCTCTCTCTGTTCAGCCCTTGCGCGGCGTTTGTGGTAGACAATGAACTTCTCACACATTCCACGCCTTACTGTGGTCGTCGTCTAGAATGATAGCACTATCATACGCTCTGGAAACATCTTCGATCCAGTTTTATGTTTCATATGTCTTAGCCTACTCAGCCTCTTATCCTGTTGGCAACGGGTTAGGGTAAAGTGAATTGGGAGCAGATTTGCAGGCTCGCGTCTGTGGAGACAGAAAGTCACCTGACCGCGTGCTAGAGACACCTCAAGAAAGATGGTTCTCCACCCTGGAAATGGTCATCCAATTGGAATCTTCTTCTCAGTCGTATCGTACCGCAACCATGACGGGAAACGTACAAAGTCGAGCGGACAAGTGCGACCTATCTATCAATGACAGGGCGGCACCAGGAAATCCAACTGGCTGCCACTGGCTGGGATTTGCCTCTTGCTCGGGCCTAGGCGCGTCAGGAATTCCTTGTGGAGCTCAAGCCAGTCGATCGCATTCTGTGACTGATTTAATCCATAGCTTCTGAGATTTCTCATCTATTCACCTTGATTTTGCTCCCGCCCGGCGTTTCGTGTGGGCTTGTACCCTCTCTCATCGTGACCATCAATTACAATGGCTGTCAATGGCGTCAAGCACGTCAAGGGGGTCAACGGCACCGGCTCGAAGTATGACTTTTCCAGTCTGAAAGTCAACCAGTCACGACTGCTGGATTCCATTCATAGCGGCTGTAAGTACGGCGCGGCACATCGATATGGGAGGTATGTGCAGCACGGCTTCCGATGGCCCGAACTCACGTTCCACAGCGACCCTACCGAGACGGGCATGGCGAGACTGAGTCTTAACGACGCGGACAAGCAGATACGAGATTGGTTTCTGGCCACGGCCGAGTCATTGAATTGCAAGACCAGCGTCGACCAGATGGGCAATCTTTTCGCGATTCGGCCGGGCAAGAATGCCACGGCGCCGCCAATCATGATGGGCTCGCATCTGGACACCCAGCCCACGGGCGGTCGATACGACGGCATTCTTGGGGTCAATGCCGGTCTTGAAGTGCTCAAAGTTTTGCATGACAACAACGTGGAAACCGAAGGCAGCGTCGGGGTCGTCAACTGGACCAAGTAAGCCGTGGCTCGCTCTGGCCTCTCCAAGATTTTTCCCGCTGCTAAGCCGTGTCCTAGCGAGGAAGGGGCGCGATTCCCCATGATGGCCGTCTCCTCAGGCGTCTGGGCTGAAGTGATTCCGCTCGAAACGGCCTGGGACCTAGCAGAGGTGTCTCCGGGCGAGGATGGCCAGCGGAAGACGATGCGGCAAGAGCTGGAGCGGATCGGCTATCTGGGGCCGCAGCCCGCTTCTTACCGAGAGAATCCGTTTGCGGCCCATTTCGAACTGCATATCGAGCAGGGCCCGATCTTGGAGAATGAGAAGAGAAGGGTCGGAGTGGTCAAAGGTGAGTGGGTCGGCCGCTCGTTCACGGACCGACTCTTTGACCGGCGCTGACCACCGAGACCAGGCGTTCAAGCGTTCAAATGGTTTGAGATCACCGTCCGAGGTCGGGATACACACGCGGGCACCACGCCATTCGACGCCCGCATGGATTCGATGCTCTGTGCCGCCAAGCTGATTGTGCAGTCAAATGCGATCGCGAAGAAGTCCGGTGGTCTTGCCACGACGGGTATCTTGACCGGACAGCCGGGGTCGATCAATACCATGGCACATACCGTCACTTTCACCCTGGATATTCGCCACACCGCGGATGAGAAGCTGGCCGAGATGGAGAAAGCTTGTCGCAGCGACTTTGCTCGCATCGCAGAGCAAGAAAGCGAAAAGGGGTGCAAAATCGAGTGGAAAGAGCTCGTCGACAGTCCGGCGGTCAAGTTTCATCCCGACTGCATCGCCGCGGTAGAGGCGAGCGCGGCAGAAATATGTCAAGACTTGCCCATGACGGCCGAGGACGGTCAGTTATGGAAGTACATGATCAGCGGGGCCGGTCACGACAGCTGTTATACCAACCGACGCTGCCCAACCAGCATGATCTTCACGCCGACCAAGGATGGAGTGAGCCACAATCCGCAGGAGTACTGCAGTCCCGAAGATTGGTGAGTGAAGCTGAGCGAACCGACCCTGACGTCCACTGACCGGTTCCAGCGCGATCGGGGCCCAAGTGTTGCTGGGTGCCGTGTTGAGATATGACAAGCGGCGGGCCGAGCGGGGGGACTTTGCATAATCTCACAATATCTTTCTCCATTTGAATATTCTGTGGTGCGACGGGAGGGAGCCCGACCTGCGGCCGTGGACGATGGATGGATAATGTCTGCCTCTTCCTCTTCGGATATCTGATCGTATCCTGATTCTTACTTACCAGGGATCCAGGAAATCTGAGCAGAATGTGTCTCAAAGTGTTGTTGCCGGTGGCGTCCAGTCTCATTGTTATAGTGACCATATTGTCCATATGGGGATGTAGTGATTGGTGCACCGATGGACAGCCAGTAGTGGGAAAATGCTGTTATATCCGACTGTCCGCTGCCTGCTACAGGTTGCTGCTCCTCATTTATTTCACCGGCGTGTCAGCGCGGCCTCCGGTAAGCTTTGGTGAGGATGCAGTGAGAGAGGTCAGACTAGCGCCGGGGTCCGCGAAGAAGTGGTGGAACCAGGCTCCTTCGGCCTCTGACTACCCCTCGGCCCCCATTTTCATCTCCACCGCATCTCCATCTCATCTATTGTTTGAATCCAAGATCTAAGGGGTGCCGGGTATAATCAGGGCAGCTGCTCTGGCTCCTACGCATCCATCGGACCAGATGTCTGTCCGCTCACCATTGTGCCTCCTTATGTATTCACCGTACTGAGGCTGCTCTCACCGCCCCTTCCTTGCACCTCCACGCTTCCACCCGTCTGTCTTTTCCGCCCCACGTCTCCGGTCTCAGGGGCTGGCGGGCGACCATTTTCGGCCACTCTCTCAGGCTGTGCTAAATCGGACACCGCAGCATGGCGCCGCGCAGGGATGCACAGGGCCATGACCCCTGACACTACGGCTGACACCAATGGACTGCAACGTCCACTCGGGTGTGGGTGTGCGGGCGCGCCCTGACCGGCCTTTTTTGGGCTTCGGACACACTTATGGACGTTGCCAGAGTATCTGTCTCGAGCAGATTGCCCTAGTGTGCGGCTGCTCCTTTCCCTTGTCTTGGTCCCCTTCATAAATAGAAATTCCTGTTCGAGCTTCCCTTCCGGCCTCATATACCTGGTCATCATCGATTGTTTTTTTCTTTGTGTATAACATACTCTTGCAGTCTCGCCACCGTCGACAAAGTCCGTGTTTACCCATCAACAACATACACTGCAACCATGAGCAAGCGAAACTCCACCAGACTCGCCAATGGCTCAGTTACCGCTGCGGCCCCGGTGCCCAGTTATCTCCTGACCGGCAAGGTTGCTCTCGTCACCGGATCAGGTGAGTGCTTCTGTCGCAGTCTGCTGTGACCGACCCCTCCAGTTCGCCGTCTGTGCGAGAGGAAAAACGTGTCCCCGACGCGGTTGGCTAACCCATCTCCTTTGCACCGCAGGTCGCGGCATGGGTCGTGAAACCGCTCTCGAACTGGCTCGCCGCGGGGCCGACGTGGTTGTCAACTATGCCAACTCATCCAAGGCCGCCGATGAAGTGGTTGCCGAGATCAAAGCCCTGGGCCGGGATTCCATCGCCGTCAAGGCCAACGTCAGCGACGTCTCCCAGATCGTGTCCATGTTCGAGGAGGCCAAGAAACACTTTGGCAAGATCGACATTGTCGTCTCCAACTCGGGTGTCGTTTCGTTCGGCCATCTCAAGGATGTGACCGAGGAGGAATTCGACCGTGTCTTCAACATCAATACGCGCGGCCAGTTCTTCGTCGCCCGTGAGGCCTACAAGAACCTGGAGCCGTATGGCCGCATCGTCCTGATGGGCAGCATCACGGGTCAGGCCAAGGGTGTCCCCAAGCACGCCGTCTACAGCGGCAGCAAGGGCGCCATCGAGACCTTTGTCCGCTGCATGGCCATTGACTGCGGTGACAAGAAGATCACCGTCAACGCGGTGGCCCCGGGCGGCATCAAGACCGACATGTACCACGCCGTGTGCAAGGAGTACATCCCCAACGGCGAGAACCTCAACAACGAACAGGTCGACGAGTACGCTGCGACCTGGTCGCCAATGAACCGCGTCGGCCAGCCCATCGACGTCGCTCGCGTGACGGCCTTCTTGGCCTCCCAGGACGGTGAATGGGTCAACGGCAAGGTGATCGGGATCGACGGCGCCGCCTGCATGTAAAGTCGAGAGGAGGGGAAATGCAAAAATGTAGACACGTCCTGATGTATACGGGGACCAAGTCTTGACGTTCGGTGTTGCTCAAGGGACATTGGGCCGGGGACGGACTCGCATAGAGCAAATTCCGGAGCAGGAGTTGGTATATGTGCGTGCGTGCTTTGTGTATGGATGCCCGCCTTTACCGCATCAAAACGGCGGCTGCGGTGACTAGAGACCAGAGACATTGAAAGCGAAATTTTGTCCCCTTTTTCAAACTCATGGAGAAAGGTGCTAGATCCAGCAATGTTGAAGCCCCCCCCCCAAAGAGCAGAGTGTTGCCCACGGAACAAGATGTATATCCGGTCAGTCTGATTCCCCGATTGTGAGCTTGATACTCTACATGGGACGCGAGGCTCAGTGCAAATTGATTCTTTGGCGCTTGGTTGCTACATGATATATTTACTCCTTCCCCAAAGCTTTGCGCACCAACGCGTCGTCCAAGCCGTACGGCTCGCCGTCCTCGCCAAAGACCACGTCATCTTGCAGGTAGACGAGGATGCCCTTGGACCGCGGGTTCGGGTCCCCGTCCTGCAGCCGGTACAGCAGCCGGCCGAGGGCGTCGGCCTTGTGCGACGATCGCAACGTCAAGTTGTTCTCGCTACACCAGTCCTCGACGAGATCTTTGAATGAGATCTCATGCAGGTCAGGTGCCGTGGTGGCTGTGGCGGAGGCCGTCGGGGGGCGGTGCTGGCCTGGGGCTGTTGTTGTTGTTGCTGTTGCTCCCGCAGGGCGACGAGTGGCCAAGAGCGGCTTCCACGTTGGCCACGACTGGCTGTCCACTTTACTCTTGACCAGCATTTTCAGCTCCGAGAATCTCTCCAGATCCAGCTGGTCGTCACTGAGGAGCGACCACCAGTCGAAAAGCCACGCGTGCAGGTCCGGGGCATGTTTTTTCCTCGACCCGCTTCGGTCACCCGCCCCGGCCAGCATGACGGCAGGGTCGACCATCTTGGGGAACCTCCGCACTGCCTCGATAAGCTTGGGCAGCACAATCTCGTGTAGCAGCTTGTACGTGAGCCAGGGCGGTAGGACGGGCATCCAGGCGGTGACCAAGGCAAAAGCTTTGTCTGGATTGTAGACGTCCCAGTCGCGCAGGGCCAGCCGAATCCGGGGGTACCAGTGCAACAACAAAAGCGACTCGAAATAGGTCGTCCGTTTCCGATGCCGGACCTGGCGAGATGTGTCCAGGTCGAGCAGTGCGCCAATGGACTGTACCGAAGCCACAAGATGGTCGGGCTGGTCCAGAGGGTCCCAATCGACCATCTCCCGGCGAAAAGAGGCCTCTAAGCTGGCCGCGGCCAGCTCTGATAACTCTAGCGGCTCGATGTATTCGGCGTACCCCTCTTGAATTTTTCGGAGTCGCTCGATCGCCTGGTTCCAGGCGCGCGTCTCATTCGAATCGTCGACCGAAACTCTCTCAAACGTCGAGATGATATCTTGATATCTTTGAATCTCTTCTTCGTGCAGACTCCCCGCCACTCCCAGCTGCACGTCTTCATTTTCGAGCCGCGCTTCTTGTTCTTGGGTCGAGTCCCAGGCATCAGCGAATGCTTGGAGCTGCAGTCTGATTCTCGCAGTCGCCTTTGTGGCTTCCAGTCCCGGCGAGGCTTCCCGGGTCGGGGTCGAGAAGCCCGACAACGAAGTCACGGTCTTCGTCTCAGCGCCTGTGGCATCGAGGATGATGGATTTCATGGCTTCTGGCACATGTAACCCTCTTGATTCAATAGCAGCCACGGCATATTTGGCCTTGGGCGGCGCTTTCCGTCGAGGCGTGCTGGAGCCGGGTGTGGATACCCTGGATGTCCTTCCAGATTCCTGCCGTTGTTTTCGCGGTGGTTCTGGTGCGGCGCTCCCGACACCGAGGCCGGCCCTGTTCTGCAGCACCTTTGCCTGTATGGGCGCCGTTATCCCTTGTCCCGACTTTCCCAGGCCGTGACCCTCGACATAACCCTGTTTCGCCATCATACGGGCCGCGAAAGAGTTCTTTTGAATGCGGCCGCCCACACCGAACGCAGATGGACCCGCTCGATTTCCTGGTGCCGCCTGCTTCTCCGTGGCCACATCGGCGGGAGATGGGCTGCGGCCATCTTCGTTCCCAGAATACTCCCCGATATTGAAAGAACCGCGGAAACCGCTCATTGTAGGCCGCTCGTCATCGATATCTTCTTCCTCTTCCTCTTTCTCCTCGCCGCCAGTGGATTTCACAAACCCCAAACCGCGGCCTCGGAGAATTTTGGTGGTCCTTCTTCGTTTGCTCGGTCGCTGCTCATCGTCGGTATCATCGTCATCGTGGTCACGTAACTGGAAAAGATCCTCTTCATCTGATGAATCACTCATCTTGGCCTGATAACCGTAAATTCAACGTCATGTCAAATTGCCGCCACTCCAGGCAGTGAAGTCCTCGAATGCACCGGACGTGGCGGTTCACCAAGTTATGGCTTGATCGAGTAGCTATTGCAATTAGTCGCCACCAAACGAGCGTCTGTGGATAGAATTCCGAGTTGGGTTGCCTCGGGCCACATATATCGTTGCTGGGGCTTGATCGCGCGATCGAGGAGGCCGATTCCGATGCAGTCAGAAATGATGAATCTCTTCTTGCTGTCATGAAATGTCAGAACAAGAACACGTTAATATACCTGCACGTGATGACACGGCTTCGCTAAGGCCTACTAAAATTAATTCAGCGGCCTATCTCGCCAAAACTATACTGGAGATGTTCTAGGCCGGCCTAAGTGACGCTCTTAGTGAAGTACGTTCGTTTCGGTGTTTTTCCAAAACAGCACGCCTCTGTAATGGCTGAATTCCAGCTGCGGCATTGTGACGTAAAAGGCCCGAGCACGGATCCTGGCTCAATCGACATATTTACTCCACCAGCTTCCATCTGACCTCCGAAGCTGCACACCAGCCATATCACCATGGCGTCCATTCTCCGCACGGCTGCCCGACCTTTGGCCTTCAAGGCTGGTATGACAAGCGTGATCCGATGCAACGCGACGTGGATCAGAACAAAGGCCACCCTGCCGGATCTACCATGTACGTTCCTGGATATCACTTCCTGATGGGACGATAACTGACTCGGCGATCAGACGGATACGGCGAGTTGGAGCCGGCCATCTCTGGCCAGATCATGGAGCTTCATCATAGCAAGCACCACAACACCTATGTCAACTCGTACAACGAAGCGTCCGAAAAGTTGCTCACGGCGGAGGCGAGTGACGATGTCAGGGCCAAAATCGCTCTTCAGCCGTTGATCAACTTCCATGGCGGTGGACACATAAACCACTCCTTGTTCTGGGAGAACCTGGCGCCCAAGAGCCAGGGCGGCGGCACTCCACCGTCGGGCTCATTGGCCACGGCGATCGACGATACCTATGGAAGCTTGGAAGAATTGAAGAAGAAGTTCAACGCGGCATTGGCCGGGATTCAAGGCAGTGGCTGGGCTTGGCTGGTCAAGGACACCCAGACGGGCAACATCAGCATCCAGACCTACGCCAACCAGGATCCTGTGGTCGGCCGGTACCAGCCATTGCTCGGTGTTGACGCCTGGGAACATGCCGTAAGTGGAGAAAGAAATATCACCCGCGAGCCCATGGAACTGACCGCCATAGTATTACCTTCAGTACCAGAACCGCAAAGCCGAATACTTTACCGCCATCTGGGATGTGATCAATTGGAAGGCGGCAGAGAAGAGGTTCGGTAGCTAGATTCCCGCCCGCACCAGCATCCTGTACAAACCAAGCGGATCCGTCCTCGTCGCGAGGCATCAAGAAGCTTTCCAGTAATCTTCCTCACGAGCTCCAATGCCCATCCCATCCTTGCAACGAAGTCGTCGTCATCCCTGGTGTCGACCGTCTCTGATTCCTTCGGCCAGTTTCGTGACAAACTCCTGATCCACAGCGTCGTCCGGGTATGCCACACAAGCGGGATATTCGTCCCACTCCAGCCAACTCTCTGCTATTGCACCCTCTTCTGCGTCCAGCAAGCCTACACCGACATCAATGGTGTCCAGTTGGTCCTTCAAGTAAAACACCGTCGCTCCGCACGTCTTGCAAAAGTATCGGGACACATTCTCAGACGTCTTGTACTTCCGCAGACCAGCCATCTTGCTCAAATCCAGTTTGCCACCGTCAGGCAAGCTGATGCTGCTTTGCGGCACCGTGACCCAACTCGTGATTTCGAAACCGGAGACCGTGCGACAGCTGGTGCACGCGTCCAGGCAGGCCTGGTACTTTTTGCTCTCGTCTCTCGGCCTGGCAATGGTGAACCTCACACTCCGGCAGTGGCAGAACGCCTGCAACTCTTTGCCCCGTTCAACGACATCCTTGTTCTTCCGCTGCGTCTCAACCGCGTGCGTCCTCCTCCTCCCCTCCTCGACCATGCGCTCCACCGTCTCATCACAGACTTCCTCCCCGCCTCTGCCCTTCAAATACCTTTTCATCCCTTCCGCCTTCCCACCATTCACCCAGGCCGCCGCCCCCCCATCAGCACTCACGTCGTCAACCCAAATCTGTGCCCTTTGCAAACTTCCTTCCAGCCCGTGCCGGAGCCCGGGTCCGTCTTCAAAACTCAAACAGCCCGTCGCAACCTCCCACTCACCTTCCTCCACATTCACGACGCTGGCTCCACAACGGCCACAAAACCACCTGGTCATCGTCCCCGAACTGGCGTATCGCGTCAACCCCATCTTTCCCGGGCCGTCGCCGTCATGGTCACCAGACAAAACATCTTCACCTGGCTTCGCCGCTGGGATGACGGCGAAGGTCACGAATAATTGCCCCGACACGTGCCGGCACGAGTTGCAGTGGCACAGGGCCGATTTCAGCGGGAACGCGCTTCGAGGGAAGTAAATGGAATGAAAATAATCATCCAATGCTGTTGGTAGACCACAGTGGCAGCTCACTTGCAGCCTCACACTCGACCCGATACCCGTTTGTGCCGTCGCTCCGGGGCCGCCATCCCCAGATTTATTGTCTTCCGACATACTCGACATATCGATCTGAGGTCGTGATGGAAACGTCGTGTGATGTCTTGACTCACCACACTAGCATCAATTTGCAGGACCAGGAGAAGAGAAACAAAATCTTTATTCTTACCGTGCCAAGTTCAACCACAGCACCGCTATACACTTGAAACCAATCACTCCATCAATTTAGTAGATTCATCTCAGCAAGAACACTGCATGCCACTGGAAGGGCGCAAGTGGGGCCTCGCTGTGAGCCTGAGCTTGGCGTCATACCCCAGACACCTGTCTCCCGTCGCCGCACGACCATGAGATCAATGACTCTTCCCCAAAGCTTGGATGTATTATGTTCATTGCAATCAACGCGGTATATTCACATAGAAGGGCCACACATGTTCTGCCAGTCAGCCCCGTTGCTGGCCTTGCCCTTTCTATTTTGACTTCCACCCACTCGGGACCAAGGACCAGACACTCCATCCTCTCCTCATGTCAGGAACTTTGGCTCCCGTCCCGCCGTCCGAATCACCTCGTTCTTCGGCTAGTCATTCGCCCTTCAACTTGTCTTGGGTGACATTGAAGGCCTCTTCCAAGAGCGCATGCTCTTCCTTGATGTGAGTGGCTTTCAGGCCGGTCGCGACGCTGGCGCTCGGGTCTCGGCCCGCATACATAACGTGCTTCCTGTTGTGGTGCTCCGTGCTGTTCAAGAGCGTTTCAATTCTTGGTTGGACAAAACTCCATGCACCGGCGTTGAGGGGCTCTTCCTGACACCAGACGATCGTTTGCGCATTCGGATACGTGTCCAGATTCTCCTTCAGCTGGGCCCAGGGGAAGGGGTGGAGCTGCTCGATTCTGGTGATGGCCGTGTTCTTGATCCCCGCTTCCTCGCGATGCTTGTGCAACGCCGCGTACACTTGACCAGAGCACAGGATGACACGATCGATCTCTTCGGGTTGGGCAATGGCTGTGCCATGCTCTGGATCTGGAATGATCCATTGGAAGTGTGACTCGCCAATGAAGTCATCAATGTTCGAGCGCGCGAGGTGGTGCCGCAAGAGGGATTTGGAGAAGAAGACGAGCAAAGCTGAGAAGAGCGGTCAGCGGGGGAGTATATGGGAGACAGAAAAAGATGACTTACGCTTTCGGAACTGCCTGGTCATCTGCCGTCTCAAAATGTGGAAATAGTTAGACGGCGTCGTCATGCACGCGACTTGCATGTTGCAGTCTTGATGTTGTCGGTCCAGCTTGTCCGGCGACGGGAAGACTCGAGGCTCCTCATTACAAAGCTGCAGATATCGTTCCATCCGACCTGACGAGTGTTCCGGGCCTTGCCCATCGTAACCGTGTGGCAGAGAGCAGACGAGACCGGACCGTTGCAGCCATTTGGCCTCGCCAGAAGCGATGAACTGGTCGATGATGCACTGCGCGTTGTTGGCAAAGTCGCCGAATTGTGCTTCCCACATGACGAGGGCATTGGGAGACGAGAGCGAATAGCCATACTCGAAGCCAAGGACGCCAAACTCGCTCAGGGATGAATTGGAGATCGTGAAAGCGCCCTGGTCGGGGGACAGGTGCTGGAGAGGAGTATACGTGTTCTCATTCTCCTGGTCGTGAAGCACGGCGTGTCGTTGCGAGAAAGTGCCACGCTCCACATCCTGGCCAGAGACGCGGACATGGTGTCCCTCGAGACAGAGCGTGCCAAAGGCGAGAGCTTCGGCCGTGGACCAGTCGATCTCCTTTCCTTCTTCCACCGCTTTGCCTCGGCCACCCAGAATACGCTTGAGATTGCGATGGACATGGAAGCCTTCGGGGCCGCCCTTGATCTTCTCGCCAATGAGCTTCAATTGCTCGATGGGCACCCCCGTGGGCGGATGCGGCAGAACCTCGGTGGCAAGTTCTCTGGGCGACTTGAAGCCATTCCACGCGGAGGTCAACCATTCCTTCCCACTGGGTTGATAGTCCTTGCTGCGGTCGAAGCTATCATTCAGCATGCCCCACACCCACTTCTTGTGCTCGTCAATGTCCTCTTTCGAGAAGGTGCCATCGTTCAACAGTTTATCCACGTACTTGTCGATTTGAGGCACTTGAGATCCGATGCGCTTGTACATCAGAGGCTGAGTGAAAGACGGTTGATCGGTCTCGTTGTGGCCTTGTTTGCGGTAGCACACGATATCAACGACACAATCCGTTTTGAACTCGGCACGCCAATCCGAGGCCAGTTGGCAGACATAGTTCACGGCTTCGACATCATCGCCATTGACATGGAAGACGGGCGCATCGATGGCCTTGGCAATGTCGGAGCAGTAGGGGGTCGATCGCGCAAAGCGAGGATCCGTCGTGAAGCCGATTTGGTTGTTCACGATGATATGAATCGTCCCTCCGGTCGAGTAGGCCGGTAAGGCGTGGAAGCCCAAGGTTTCGTAGACCACTCCTTGTGCCGCAAAGGCGGCATCACCGTGCAGCAAGACACTCATGGCCGTCGTGTACTTGTTCTCATCGTTATTGTAGTGCTGAATCGCTCGAGTCTTGCCCAGCACGACCGGGTCTTCAGCCTCCAGGTGAGACGGGTTCGCGACGAGGGAAAGCTGGACTCGTTTGCCCGACGGTGTGGGTCGCTCAAAGTTCATGCCCAGATGGTACTTGACGTCGCCCGAACCCTCATCATTCGCTTCGGTCGTGCCCGAGAACTCGCTGAAAATGGATTCGTTCGGCTTGCGCACCACATTGCTCAGCACGTTGAGTCGGCCACGGTGAGGCATGCCGATGACGATATCTTTGATGCCATAATCCACGCTCCGGTCGATCATGGCCTTCATACCCGGGACGAGAGTCTCGCAGCCTTCCAGACCGAAGCGCTTGTCATTCGGGTACTTTGTCGCCAAGAAGGTTTCAAAACTCGAACTCCAGATCAACCGGTCGAGAATGCGTCGTTTCTCGTCGACCGAGTACTTGTACGGCGTGGGCACCTCGACCCGGCTTCTGATCCATTCGCACTGCTCTCGATCGGGGATGTGGATGTACTCCACCCCGTACGACCCGCAGTAGGTTTTCTCGCAGGCCGCGACGATCTCCCGGAGCGTCATGGATTGGCGCGTCTCGGTCGCAAATCTCGGCAGGATGCCCGGACCCAAGGTGAATTCTCGATCCAAGTCGGCTTCGGTGAAACCATAGTACTCGAGTGCCAGTTCTTTGGGATGTCGATAGCCAAAGGCCTCGGCCTCGCCTCGAATTCCCAACGGGTCGGTCTTGGCCTTGTGATGTCCCGTGGCCTGGTAGGCTCGGACCAGCAACTGCACCTTCAAATGGTTGGTCACGTCCTGATCATGGCCCGCCACCGCACTCGGAGCCAGGCCCACGGCGCCCTCAGCTTGAGATATCAGACCTGGTGGAGGTTGAAAAGCGCGCGAGACCGGCATCGTCCCCTCTTCCATGTTTTTAAAGTATGACTGCCACGAAATATGGACGGACGAGGGGTCTTGTTTCCAGGCCACGTACATCTCGTCAATGTAGTTGGCCGTGTTGCCTTGCAGAAAGGAGTCATTCGGATCCTGAACGTGTGTCAATCACTGGAGCAAAATTATCATGACCCGCAGAGGCCGACAGTCCACCTACCACACCCAGATTGACGTCTTCGGCAGCCACTGCATAGCTTCGGCGCTGCGAAGCCTGTGCAATGACCGCCAAAGGTTTCCTGCTCGTCGTGAGGGCATATGATCCCGGTCGCGGAGCTTGCTGGCAGCCGGACGACGTGTGGAACTTCCTCGAACAGGGCGAAGCTCTGCTCAGGAACTTGCTCCCTACTCCCGCGACGGCCGCTCTGTACATTTTGCTGAGTTTGGGCTAATGATACAGTGAAAGAGACATAGGAAAAAGAATCCAACGAGAAGGCAAAGCACCCACGACCCACGATCTAGACGTGGTGGGGTCAACTGAGGTTATCAGGCGTGCAAAATGATTTGGTGCAAAGTCAAGCTGAGAGCAATGATGCAGTTTGGAAGCGCCCATGCGCCAAGACCAATCTGTTTTGAGGCATTTGCTGTGACTAATGAATCTTGAACTTTGCTGCGGTCATCATACGTCAGCCCTCCGGCACTTGCTAATTAGCTGCCGAAGAAATCTGGTAGCGCAATCTACGTGTCGCGATATACATGCATCTAAATCCTTCAGGGGTATCATATCATTATCCGAGGCATTTTTCCCTACCAACCAAGCACACACCAGTTCCCCAATCAAATCCGACCGCGCGGAACATATTCGCGATCAATGACCTCAAAACTTCCGTCCTCCTCTGTCCTTCTTCGCTCCAGGACCCACCGCCCATCGGTTCCACGAGCATAACTGACGCTTTCCGCGCCACTGCTTGTCCGACTGTGATGTCCCTTGCGCTGCTCGCTGCCAGAAGGTGACGTTGGGCCGTGGTCGTGTGGCGGAGTGGGTGGCGTCGGCGGTTCAACGACTTTTCTGCGTGGGGTATTCTGCGTCAGAGTTGCCCGCCTCTCAGCGTCGTCGTCGTCGTCGTCTTCCTCTTCCTCCTCCTCTTCCTCTGATTCTGGGATCCCCACCGAAGACGACAGACCATGGACGGAGGAGGACATCCTTCCCGCACCATAGTCTCCTCCGAGCGTAAATGGATGAGTGGGCATGTGGTGGGCCAGCGGCAAGCTGGCTGAGTGACCGGCGCCTAAGCTGTTGACGCTCGAAGAACTTCCCCCAAATGTTCCTCGGCGAAGTTTCATCAACGTGCTAAAGCTCAGGTCATCATCGTAGCCTGAAGAGTCCAGTTCGAGCAGTTGGGCGATGCCAGGACTCGGCAGTGATTGGGCGGAGCCCGGGACCACTCCTCCCGGAAACTGGAGGGAGACGACGGAATTCCTGGTGCTCCATTCACTGCGCTCGGTAATGGGGGTGAGACTGGGCTCTTGAAAGTTTGCCTTGCCGCTGTGGCTCCGTTTGACGCCGTTCTGGCCTCGCGAGGCAAAGTAGCCACCATTGACGAGCTCCGAGCTTCCTTTGCCCAGTGCACGGGCGTAAAAGCCAAACTCTTGACCATAGAAGCCTTCGTCGTCATTTTCCAAAACCTCTGCGTTAGCTTCAGCGATCATCGGATCATCGTCGAGATCGTCATCGAACGGAAATCCATCGTCCTCGGCAATCGAAGAGCTCCCACCAAAATTGTGGCTGAATCGGCCGTCATCAGAAATGAAACCAGGCTGGCCACTTTCCAGCTGCGACTGCGACGTGTCATCCGAGTCTTGATCGAAACTGACTCTCCGACTGAACCGACCGGCCGCGGCGGCTTGATTCGCCGCCAGGGCCAGGGCGTCGTGGTATGCCGCAAGATTACCCTCCGTCAGGCCCGTGACGGGGGGTCCTTTGGCTAAGGACTGCTGCTCCTGCTTCTGAAGGTCTGAAAGGCCGGCACTTGTGTCATGCTTGTTGGCCGAGCGTGGGTCGACAACGTTTACAGACCCACCATCCCGGCCTCCAGCTTGAACAGCAGCTCCATACTTGCGAGCGTTCTCCGCGGGAATGTCACGAATCTTTCCTGTCTCGTCGTCAAAGATGGCTTCGTCAAACGGTTCAGCGGACGGCTCCGCCTGGGCGTCGCAGTCGAACTCGCCGTCGTCAAAGTAGAGATCTGCGTCGTCGAATACTTGACCCTGTGGCCGATCAATCTGATGCGTTCTCCGCGCCGGTATTTCAGGCTTGACGGCCGTGATGCCTAGGCCTCCAAACAACGATACCTGTCCCAGGTCAATCGGAGTGTCTTTTTGAGGCCGTTCCACCCTTTCGTCATGGGAGGGATCTCCGGAGTTTGCAATGCCTATCGGAAAGCCCTCGTTATCCCGAGGGGTCGGTTGGGAGGCATTGTGGCTGCTGGTCGGGCTAAAAGTGACCGACTGTGGAGTAAAATGGAAATCTTGCAGAGACTGCCATGGTATGGCATCGCCGTTAACGTCAGACCCCGATACCATGGGCACAGGTGCAGCATAGCGTGCCTGTAATGCATTGGTGGACGGAAACCCGAGGTATTCAGCCTCGTCTGCATCGAGATCGGCATTAACACCGGGCACCTTCTCTTCCAGGTCATCGTCTCCTTCGAAGTTGTAGTCTCCGTAGTCGTCGTCATCATCCACCGCCACCTCCTCGTCCTCCTCTCCCTCGGCGTCGACGGTGGTGAGCTTTTTGGTTGCCTGATGTTGCTTGTGTTTCTCCTCGAGAAGCTTTTCCTGTGTCGACGACGCCTGCCCGCCGATCTGAAAACTGAACCGTGATGACGTACTTGTCATGTGCCGGGGAAGTCCCGAAGACGGAGGGATTTCCATCGGGGGAGGAGGGGTGCGTTTAGGGGGGGGTGGTGGTGGTAGCAGCGGCGGCGGCGGTGGCGGCTCCGATGGTTCCTCTGGTATAGATTCATCTTCGTGCAGCGTCTCCGTCGCCGGTTTGGCCTCTCTTTCCAAAAACGCCTGTGGTACCGTGGCTGGGAGCCTCTTGGCAAATGCTGGCATGTTGGCCGAATGTGGTTCTCCTCCGGGACTGATCTTCAAAGCGGCCATGCTGTGCAGATACCCGGTTCGGTCCGGCTGCAAGGGCTGTCTATCATCCTGGAAGTGTTCTTTGAATACGGGACTGTGCGTCGACCGATACGGGACTCCACTGGACGGTGCCAGCCTTGAAGCCGGAGAGTCGCCTCTGGTCCCCAGAGAGTCGCGAGATGGAGAATTGGTATCGCTGCTGGCATCATTATGGGAATACAATCTGCGCGTGCGAGGCGCCGAGAAATCGTGTACAATCTTTCCTCGGATGCGTGGGTCAAAATTGTCAGGTAAATCAGGGACGGATAAGGTATTGATCGTGAGGTTGATATCTTCCAGTTTCTGATTCTGCGACGACCGTCGACGGGCGAGAAGACTCATGGGATTTAACAAGTTCAGCCGGCTTCTCTTTGCCGCATTGACCTTGCCCGGGTGGGGTTCATTGGGGAACGACCGATCCGTCGTGCCCTGCGAGGCAAAAGTGAAGTTCGGGGCCAGCGGTGAAGTCTGTTCCACGGCTCTGCTGGGCGTTTCATATGATCGGCCCTCATTTGGGTCAACATATGTGGAGGCACTGGTGACCGGTAACGTCCCCAAGACAAACTCGGCCCGGCCGTTCCCGTCTCTTCTTCCCGTCGTGAATCCATTCTTCACATCGGCCGCGGCGTCACTCGTCACCGGCCGTACTCGCTCTTCCGGCGTCAGCGCTCGGGGACGGCCTAGGTCCTCCGATATGCGTTTCTGCGATCTCTGTCCCGGAACAGACTGCCTGGCCACAGCGGACGTCGGAGAGAAGGAAGACAGGTCGAACGTGGGCGATGGCAGACTCACGTCCAGAGACGGCCCGTCCGAGTTGACGGTGGTGGCTGAGAGCGCATCGATTGGGCTGAGGACATCGAAGTGTCGAACGGGAATCCGCCTGGGGAAGGCAGGCGGCGACGACGGCGAGACAGGGTTCGATCTCCGCCGGTGGTGCCTCTGGAGCGGTGGATGGACATGCTGGTTGCTGCTCATCGTGGGCGGTGCAACGTCGTGGCGGCGCAGCGGGGATTAATTTGCTGACGACCCAACATTCTCACTCGGTCTTTGTGCAGGAAAGGTGCTATGAATAGCGCATCGTTGAGCAGTGGTCGCAACCGAGAATGACTGCCTCGCGCAGCCGCTATTGCTTGCAGCGACGAAGGTGGGAGGTGATGACAACAACAACAGAAAGAGAGCACCTCAAACTTTGTTGCAGCGGTCTCCGCAGGATTCCAACGAGAGGGAGAGTTCAATGCGTACAACACAGAAAGGCAGATGAAAGCAGGCTCGTGCGGGTAGGATTGGCATACAGCGGAAGCGCAGCGAGCATGTGTCGAGTGTGCTTTGGTTGGCTCGCCACTGAAGGATTGGAGGAGTAACAAATGGAGGGTCTAACTTACAGTCCCGCAAAAGATCGACGCCCGAAATGGCAGCACAGTGGTGGGCAGCGTGTCAGGTCCAGCTGGGGCGCCTGGTTCAGGCGGGAGTGGGAGTGGTATGTCCTCTGGGCGTGGGATGCCGCCAGTGAGTGCCACAAAAGGACCCCGTCGCTCTTTGGGCTCTACCATGATCGCCTTTGGACTATGGGATGGTCAGTCTTGAAACTGCTTGCGTGTCGATCCCATTCTTATTGATCGGTATCCGGTCTGTCAAGAAAGGTCCCTGAGGTCAGAATTCGGACGAGCCAAAATTATGCCAGGCAGGCCAGCCCACCGCCCACCGCCTACCGCCCTTTCAAAATGTCCGCAGTGCTTATTTCCAGCTCGTCTTACAGGGCGCCCCTTACGCCCCTTGCCACAACTCATTCCGTTTTCAGCCCTTGCAGCGTGGCGCAGTATTGAGATTTCAGGAAAGGTCAATTGGGCCTGGACTTGAGCGTCAATACGAGCACGAGCTTGCTTGTCATCTTCCCCTCACGGCCATCGGGATAAACCGCGAGACCTTTCTCCTTGGTTCCCACATCCATGAGCAACCCTTTTTCATATTTCGTTTGATGACCGTTTCATTTCGTTCCTTGCACCAATTCACCCAAGATGAACTGTCCGTCGAGGCCTGATGACACCGACGGGCACCCAGATTGGAACCAGAGTCCGCATGCCCTGAGCTCGGACCTGACCACCCGGGCCGATCTCAATGGAATCGTTAATCTGAGAGAACAGCGAGAGAATGACTCGAGTCTCGGCATCGACCAGGAAGACCACGTATGGGCGGCACCCACGGACCAGTCCAAGTCTCCCATTCAAGAAGCAGAGAGGTCGATGGACGTGGTGAACGACGGCGATGTGAACTCGTCGACAGGCCGGCTTCGATGGCGACTGCGTACCGCCGCTCAGCAACCCGGGGTGATGTTACGCACGGCTCGCCGCGTTCTGATCAAATATGTGCAGTTTGTGGGCCCCGGCTTCATGATCGCCGTCGCATATATCGATCCGGGGAACTATGCCACCGACGTCGAGGCGGGAGCGGCGACCCGTTATGGCCATCTGTTTATCATCCTCATGTCGAACCTGTTTGCCATCTTCCTGCAGTCTCTCTGCATCAAGCTGGGCAGCGTGACCGGCCTCAACCTGGCCGAGAATTGTCGGGAGCACCTCCCGAAATGGGTGACCATTATTTTGTATTTGTTCTCTGAAGCCGCCATTATTGCCACAGACATTGCAGAGGTAAACCCTAGGCGGTCGTCGTTGAGGGGTGTCGGGCTTTGCTAATGTTTGCCTCAGGTCATTGGTTCAGCCATCGCCCTGGATCTTTTGTTTCATATTCCTCTTGTTGCCGGGTGTGCTATCACCCTGGTGGATGTTTTACTCCTCTTGCTGTTCTACCGACCGGATGGATCAATGACGCGATTACGGCTGTTTGAATACTTCGTCATGGGACTGGTGCTCGGCGTTATGGTCTGCTTTTGCATTCAGCTCTCTTTCATTACCAACACGACCGCCGGCGAGGTGTTCAAAGGCTATCTTCCATCCTCGGCCGTGGTCAAGGGCAACGGCATTTATCTATCTTGCGGGATCCTCGGCGCCACCGTCATGCCACACTCCATTTTCCTCGGTTCGGGAGTCGTCCAGCCACGGCTGAAAAATTTTGACGAGCAGAATGGCCATCGTGTCGCCGGGGAGCCGGATGACCCAGAGGACAAGTACCATCCGTCCATCTACGCCATCCGGGCGTGCCTGAAGTACTCGATCGTGGAACTTGCCACCTCACTGTTCACATTCGCGCTGTTCGTCAACAGTGCCATCCTCATCGTCTCCGGTGCGTCTCTGTATCCCCAGACGGCCGCGACCAATGCAGATCTGTTTGGCATTCACGACTTGCTCCAGAAGAACCTTTCCAAGGTGGCAGGGACAATCTTTGCACTCGCACTCCTCCTCTCTGGTACCTCGGCCGGCATCGTCTGTACCATGGCCGGACAAATGGTGTCAGAAGGGATGCTCCACTGGACGCTGAAGCCATGGCTGCGCAGATTAATAACAAGATCGATCAGTATCGTCCCGAGTATCATTATTGCCGGTGCAGTTGGAAAACCCGGCTTGAACCAGACCCTCACCGCGAGCCAGGTCGTGTTGAGCGTCATTTTACCCTTTGTCACCGCACCATTGGTCTGGTTTACGTGCAGAAGCAAGATTATGTCGGTGAGAGTCGATCTGTCCCAGGGGGGAGAGTCTCCGGGGGAAGTGGTGAATATGCGCAATGGATGGGTTGTGACAGCATTGGCCATTCTGGTATGGCTTGTCCTCGTCATTATGAACGTGGCCTTGTTGGTCCTCGTTGGTCTCGGAAAATCTTGATGGCAAAGGATCTGATGGCGTCGAGCAGGGCAAGAGAAGCAGGGTCGAAACTAGCGTTGCGCAAGCGTAGCGCTGGTCGAGCATTAGCTGGCCGTCGCATCTTCGTGTTTCCCCCCCTGCTCCAGTCTCTCTATTTCTTCTTTGGTTGAATCAGGCAATCGGCCCAGATTCTTCAGCTTGCCAAAAAACCACACACGGAACTGTAGAGATCAATATCCACTCCCAACTCGGACCAGCGAGAAAGACTTACCCCATCAAATGGTGTCCCTTGGTCGTGCGACGGTTCGCAAATAAAGACAAAGTAAATCAACGTGAAGACAATCAGGGTGTGTTGGACCAACTTCGTCCACTTGTTCCAAGTGGGCCGGGCATATTTCAGCTTCGCCCGCCTCCTGTATGTCTTTTCGAAATGAAACTGCTGTTTGGGGTGGAGAGTGTTGAAGTCAGGAGGCCACCTTTTGCGAGCCCGGTACGGGTTGTTGTGAATATGGAACGGAGGAGGCTTCCCCACCGGCATCTGCGGTTTCCACCCGAAGAGAGATTTTATCGCCGTCCACATGGTGAAGCGGACCCCGGGTACGACCGTCTCGGTCGGGCGCTGCGTGTTGGCGGTGGGATGGGCATAGCTGGGGCGTGATCCAGGGGAAGTCGAGGGGATAGAGTCGTGCGATGTTGAGGCGGCATCAGCAGGTCGGAAGCGGAGCGGTTTGCTGAAGTTGGACGGGGAGTACTGGCTGGCACCAGAAATTCGCCGCACTGGATGAAGCTGCGTTTGAAAGAAAGTGGGGTGGCGACGATTGAGTATATAGAGCCGGGCACGCACCGCTGGTATTGAGCAGGCCATTGTGCGTGCGTCTGGGTGATTGTCCAGTCCCTTAGATGATGCAGTTGCTTTCTGTTGCAGGTCCACAATTTCGAAGAAGCTCTGGTATCACGTGCCGGAACCCCGACCACCACAACCTCAGTAATCATGGCCGCCCCACAAGCGTTATGACGTTTAATTTGAGCACATGCTTCTGAACCTCGGTATCCGAGTTGTTTGTTCTGACACAGCATGGATCATATAAATCCTGCTCCAAACCTATGCTCCTCTGAGAATCATACGTCTCTAATTGTCTCCTGACACCTTTCCACCGTCCCACCGTCTTCCCGCCATCTTCCACCTTCCCACCAGAATGGCTCAAGGTAAATTCATGCCTGGTGACAGTTGTTGACGATCCTGGTCGCTGACATGTGCAAGCAACAAACAAAGCACAAGTGCGCCTGAGCCAGATTTCCACGCACCTGGCCTCGGATCCACGACCGAATCCCGCGTCGACCAATTCAAAGGCCTCGCTCCTGGAGCCGTCGCCGAACGATGTTGTCGTCACTTGCGCTCTGCGGACCCCGTTCACCAGAGGAGGCAAAGGTTTGCTCAAGGACACGATGGCGGCCGACCTCCTCGCTCTCACTTTCAAGAACCTCCTCGAAAAGTCCAAGATCGATCCAAACCTGGTGGAGGATATAGCTACCGGCTGCGTCCTTGCTCCTGGCGGAGGCGCCACCGAATACCGAGCGGCCGCTTTGGTGGCTGGCTTCCCGACGTCCACGGCGCTCAAGTCTCTGAACCGGCAGTGCTCCAGTGGTCTTCAAGCATGCGTCGATATCGCCAACGAGATCAGGGCCGGCATGATCGAGATCGGAATCGGTTCTGGCGTCGAGAGTATGTCGTCGCAGTACGGCCCCGGTGCGGTCACCGAATTTTCGGATCTGCTGGAGAACCACATGGAGGCGGCCAACTGCAAGGTGCCCATGGGTGTCTTGTCCGAGCAAATGGCCAAGGACAGAAAGATCTCCCGAGCGGACCAGGACGCTTTTGCCGCCAGCTCGTATCAAAAGGCACTGAAGGCGCAGGAGGCGGGCCTGTTCGACGAGGAGATCGCGCCCATCACGGTCCAGTATACCGATCCCAAGACGGACGAGGAGAAGACGGTGACGGTGACCAAAGATGACGGTGTGCGACCGGGGATTACACCTGAGTCGTTGAGCAAGATCAGGCCTGCCTTTGCCAAGGACGGCTCCATCCACGCCGGCAATGCATCCCAGGTCTCGGACGGGGCTGCAGCCGTCCTGCTCATGAAGCGAAGCACCGCTGAAAGGCTCGGCCAGCCTATCCTGGGCAAGTTTGTCACGGCCTCCGTGGTCGGGGTGCCCCCATTACTCATGGGTATTGGTCCATGGAAGGCCATCCCTGTGGCCCTTGAGAAGGCGGGCATCACCAAAGACGACGTCGATATCTATGAGATTAACGAGGCCTTTGCATCACAGACCGTCTGGTGTGTCAAGGAGCTGGGCCTGCCATTCGAAAAGGTCAATCCCAAAGGCGGCGCCATTGCGTTTGGACACCCCCTGGGTTGCACCGGCGCCCGCCAGGTCAGTACCCTGTTGACTGAGTTGAGGAGGACGGGCAAGAAGATTGGGGTGACGAGTATGTGTATTGGAACGTAAGCGTGATCCCTGACCTCAGTTCTCGACACGAGCAAGCTAACGGCGAACAGGGGCATGGGTATGGCAGCAGTGTGGGTTGCAGAATAAGGAGCGTTGTCTGTCGTCTGAGTCGGAAGCATAGTCGCTTGTCCATGTACTACTATGGGAAGGATGGCGCCGACGGCTGCTGTCTATGAATGGTGTCAAATTATGCGTTCATTCAGAGAATAGGAAGCCCAGAACAGACGAAAATTGCATTGAATGTTGGTCTTGGAGAACCATCGGCCAGCTTGTTGAGTACGGAACGCGTGGGGACACGGCACAGAGGAGTATTTTCCTAATTGTAGGCCTCAAAACGCTGACCCTGGCGGAGCCGGTTGATGTTCTTTACCACTGGAGTGTCGTTCTGGCGGCTATGGAGTTGAACTCATTCTTAGTGCCCGAGATGCCGTTGTAATTACGCTTCGGCCCCTTGAGCTGGCGATTGCGAGGAGCACTTCAGCCACCATTTATGCAACTTGGGATCCATGACTGCGAGAAGAGGAGTGTATAAACAGGGTCAGCACCTACACATCATGAGACAGATGTTGATTCCAAGACGTGCGTGAAATTCTCAGCTTGTTAGACAGGGATAATAACATCTCTTGCATATATATCGTCATCTAAGGTGGCCACAGAAGGTGAATCCGTTGGGTCGACATCAGTAACCCTGTCGTTTCTTGGGCTGATATGGCTCCTCCAGATAAGCAATGTCGTCGGGGCTCAGCTTGATCTTGACAGCCTCGACCGCCTCGTCGATGCGCTCCTTTTTATTGAGACCGACAATCGGACAGACATCCTTCTTGCTCAGGGACCATGCGATGGCCACCTGAGCCATGCTCTTGCCGGTTTTCTTCGCGATCTCCTCCACCCTGCCAATAATGACCTCGTCCACCTTGTCGTCACGTGAGCGTACGAGGACCTTCAGGAAGTTGTCCGTCTTTTCTCTCAACGTGTTCCGGCTCTGCCAGGGCCGGGTCAGGGCGCCGCGGGCCACGGGAGACCATGGAATCAAGCCGACACCGGTGTGGTTGCAGTACGGAATCATCTCGTTCTCTTCCTCGCGATACAGAAGATTGTAGTAATTCTGCATCGAGATGAATTTGTGCCAGCCGTGCTTGTCCGCGACATTCTGGAGCTCCTGGAACTCCCATGCAGCCATGCTCGACGCGCCAATGTAGCGGACCTTTCCGCTCTCCACCACGTCATTCAAAGCGCGCATAATCTCTTCGCGAGGGACAGACCGGTCCAATCGGTGAATCTGGAGGACGTCGATGTAGGTGCCGAGTCGAGCGACGCTCTTGTCGACCGCGTCGAGAATATGTTTACGACTGAGGCCGACCTGATTCAGCATATCCCCGTCGTTGATAGAGCCGGCGCTGATTTGACTCGACGGATTCTCTGGGGTCACGCCGAAATGGCACTTGGATAGAATGACGAGACGTTCTCGAGGAAGATTGTACTTCTTGATCGCTTTCCCGATGATCTGTTCTGACCGGCCATGGGAATACACGTCTGCCGTGTCCCAGGTTCGGATGCCCACCTTGTATGCATATTCGAGCAGTGGCAGCGACTCTTCCTCTGACAAGACCCAGCCTTGCCATTCAGGAGTGCCGTAGGACATGGCTCCTCTAATTCAATTAGTCAACAGGAAGCGACGGTTCCCAGACAACACCCACAAGATGACCTTGGATATTTTGAGCCCAGATTTCCCGAGGTTCTGATATTCCATCTTGGCAGGCGATTTACAATCACGATTGGAATGCGACGGCGATGGCCAGTAAGTCTAGGAGGATAAAAATCGGTAGAGCCGCCGTTCGAATGCCGAGGTATCGACTGGTATGGCTGGGTGTTTGCGTCGTCCTCCAACGTCTTCTAGGATATAGTTATGTGATCATGGCGGGGTGGCCGATGCGAACCGGCACGAGTGGGGCAAATAGAGACGTTGTATCTCCGGTATAGGACCGGTGCACGCTCTGCGATAGGCTCAGCTGCATATTGATGCAATGACATATCAGAATCAGATGTTGTTGTCCGTGGCTAAAAGCCGCAATGTCCGTGCCCCGCGATCTGTATTTATAATGGCTGCCAAGGAGTGATAGGACAACGGCTGACCCTGGTGGTTGTAGACGACAGCTACAACCCCGGCTGGTCAATTCTGTAAAGCACTTCTGCCACGTTAAACCACGCCTCGTACTCAACTTCCTCTCTCGTCTCATCGAGATCGTAATGATAATGTCCTCCTCTGCCGCCTCCATCGACAGAGAAGCAATGGGTATGCTCCATTCTCAACCGCAATCCTTGGTCATCTCCTGAATGAAACACGCTCAAGCAAATTAGCGGCGCTTGCATATCAAAATACCTTAACCAGCCTTCCACATCCGTGCGATCTGGCAATGGTTTGTCTGAAAAGTCGGGCATCACGTGTAAATTTGCCTTTCCATGACGGATGAGGAAGACGCCGCCGAGACTGACGAGTTTGTTCCCGTACACGGCTTTGATCGACTGCTGGATCGCCTCGGTGAAATTCAACGGCCCCGTTCTTGACTGGGCCGTGATGTGAAGGAGGGGTCCTGTTGAGCCGTCTGAGCCCAGGAGGTTTGCCATGAGCCCAAATCCTTTGGTCTGGTCCTCGACCTTCTCACAGAGAACGTCTCCTTTGTCGGTGATCATGGCGTAGTGCGTTCGATTCTCCAATCGAGTAGTGGGGTCAAGTGCAGCCGAGCCATAAGAAAGATTTGGCATCAACTCCGAATTGACGCCCAGGACGTGAAATGGTCCAGCGCCCGCGCCAAGTAAAAAGCCGCCATCGGGAGACATTTCCATCATCTGGGAGATAGACAGAAGGTCGTATTTTTTGGTGAAATCGGGACGGGGGCTGAGATATGGCGGGCCGCCCACATCGGCAATGCGAGGGTGACCGCACAGGCCCCGGGCCGCAAGATGGAACGGCGCCTGGCTGAGGTCGGGACATTCGGACACGGACACGGTGACGGAACGGAAGTGTGATTGTAAACCGGAAAGTATTTGACGAGCAAGGTCCGCGAGAGGTGGTGGGGATAGAAGGACCTTGTGGACTGGCCAATGTGAAGTCGACATGGTCAGAACAAGCCTCTCACATGAAAGGCAAAGATGTTGAAGGACGAACAAATCTGCCCTAATTTTGTAAAGTCAGTCGGCATTCGATGCGCTCACCTGCACGACGCGATCCAATAAGCCGAGTAATTAATTGCCCTACTCTAGCCGCATTATTACGACAACACTGTTACCAGGCTAAAGCGCGTGGAGGAAAATCCAATTTCATGATCACGTGATTTGGTTCATTATCCACAGCTCGTGCTAAGCTGCTGATACTGGACAACGCCAACGACATCGATCTGGTGTTGAATAATATTGACATTGGTACCAGGTCCACCCGCCTGATCGACTATCTTCCACGGAGCCTTGCAATCGTCCAGGCAGCCGCATATGTCAACGAGAATGGTATCAATCGCGACGATAGATATCTTGCTTTGTCATCACCTATGCCTACTCCCATTTATAAGACCCAACCCTTGGATCGTATACTGAACCCATTTTGGTTGTATACAGTGCGATTGTTAACACTTGTCTCTACCTCGTCACTAGTACACTCTTTTGGCTCCAGAGCAAGTCAATACAAAATAATCCCATCCTTCACACCACCCTCATCCCTCCATCCAGCAAGCACACTCTTGACATCCCTCGTCACAGCCTCTGCATAATCAGGTCCTGGTGGCCTACTCCCGCTCGGCCTCTTCGCCGGATCAGCCACCACCCAAGCCACAGGCTCTTTAGCACTGCCGGCGCACATCTTCATGACTTCCTCAACTTGTGCAAGCTCGAACGCGCGGCCCAAGATCACCGCGCGCGCAGGCTTGCTGTAGTTGTGCGTGCCGACGTCGTTTGTGTTTGGTGATTGAGGGTCGCGCCCCGCGAGGACGTGTGCGAGTTCGGACTGTGCTGCCTCGTAAGATTGGATGAAGTGGATTACTGGTGGTGAGGCGGGTATGATTAGTTATCGGATATGTGATCAAGGGTCTGGTTGAGTGCACGAACGAACCTTCATATTCGGGCAGCAGGAGTTCTGATACTGGTTTTCCGATCGCGGTGGTTCTGCCGCATAACACGACGGGGACCGGATCGGGTAAAGAGGACATGATTCAATGTCAACGAGGGTTGGGTAATGTCAACCTCTGGCAGAGGGTGGATGGAAGGAACTCGTGTGAAGATTGAGTCTATGGAGAGTGGTCCTGGGGTTGAGGGTAAGGGATCGTCTGACGTAAGCGACACGAGGTCATTTCCTCCTAGTATGGAGAGTAAATACCACATTCTCTTGGGCCTATTGGGCAGGCCTTATGGATATGACCGAGTCAAATATGTACCATTTCCGCACGCAAATGGTCACACATTTTGAGATGCTATTGGTTGGGCCTCATGGATACGACTAAGCTAAAAAAAAGTATCATTTCCGCACGGGGTCGTGTGCAAATGGTCACTTACCTTGAGGTGCTATGCCAGATAGACGGTGGGGTTCCAGGAAGCATTTCCGTGGCGTATTTCCATCATTTTCAGACTTCGCCCCTGGCTTTGATCCTGTGCCTCCTCAGACCGCTCATGCCGGCAATGGCCGCCTTGTCTTGTCGACCTCTCTGGCCTATAATGAGGCTCTGCCTGTCAGGTGAACCGGTTGCCCGGTTAACGGAGTTACAGCCTGTCTTATCTCGCTCAAACAGTGTATATAAACCAGTCTTAGGATCCTAGAATCAGATCAGCAGTTGACTCCACACAAGATCCAACATGTCTTTATCTCGCTCTCAAAGGCAAGGCTGTTTGGGGAAGTTTGTCACGTTGTAGTGGACTCTCAGGGTCAACGCAACTTCGGCATTTCGTTCTTGGTCATTTTCACCCCAACACTGTCCCCTCATATCAGAGCTGCCTTCATAGATAAGTCGCCTAAAATGGCCGTAGAGTGATTAGCGGTGCTGATGCAGTGAGGGAGAGACTTGTGAAGGTAAACGTAGCCGTCAGCCATCCTTCGAGCTTTTCTCTCGCCCTCTTCACACTTTAATCTGTCCCGTTCGTCATCAAGAGACTTTGGCTACCGTTCCAGCTTGTCTTTGTCAGAGGTCCCATTCGCCTCATGCTCTCTTGTTTCCATGCAGTGATTGTGGACTGCTGCAGATCTTAGGGCCTAATATAGGGTTACCAATGACGCGCAATTTCACGCGTCCAAGGGTCAGGATTCTTCCACATTCATGACAAGGATGGAGGACGAACTTTGGCGCCGGAATCTCCCACCCCAAACGCTCCTTGTGAATGCCGTTGGAGTCCATGGAAGGTGACGCTATGCGGGTATGACGTCCTGGATCTTGATGGAGGCTGCCTGTGGTGGTGTTGTAGGAGTGCCGGAGGCCAAGCGCTTACAGAGTGAATACACTGCTTGTGTTCCCAACATATCCCTGCCCAGGCAGTGTGACAACCCACCACTTTGATAGTTGGGTGGATCCGATAGGATTTTGGACACTGGCATTGCACCATAATTTTCATTCCAATGGGCAGTGACGGCAGTGCTGGCAATGACATCCAAGTGAGCGGCTGCGTGTCTCGCACATGCTCGCTCTCTTGCCACCTGCGTGTAACGGCGATACTTGAATTTGATATTTCCTGCTGTCCATGATGGGCAGCAGTATTGCAATCTTCCGGTCAGATGACTGGGCCTCCTTTCCTGGCCTTTTCCGGATGAGATATTCAAGACTGGTCTGCTCATTTCACAAGATCAGGAGTCACTCACATTACCGTGCAAAGGTCTTGTCTGACTTTAATACCGAGATTCTTTCCCTTCTCTTTCTCAACGACAAGAGCTGAGAGTCAAGAGGCGATTCCAAGGGCGCCGCAAAGTCCTCTCAGATGGATGAGTGACCGATCATTGATCAGCCATAGGCATCTTCACTGCTGCTGTCACTCAGCACCGGCATCCGGGGATGGTACAGCTGATAATAGGATCGAGACAAACGCCAACAGCCTGTTATCTATACTCGGCTGTGCCCGGCTGAGTCGGAATGAATGATGACAGACATTGTGCACTGGTCGTAATTCAGCTCGTGGCCCTTTTAAAGCTGTCGGTTACGATGAATCCAGTCACCGCAGGATAGAGCACATCTGGAGGCCAGGTAACCAAACCATGCATCCAGTTGCCCATCCAGTTAATGGTTCGTTGAGTAGCGGCATATTCCACTGACCAGGTATGCCATATGACGAAGACTCAGTGTTTCTTTGTCTTGAAACCGGATTGGAGGGCCAGCTGACGGAGGCGCAGCATGACTGGACAAACGGCGAGGCGGCGCCATTGTAATCGGGCATATGGTGCCTGTGTTTGATGCTCACCGTTGGTGACACAGTATGCTGGGCTCTGACTTGGATCGGTTTGGCCACAAAGGACCATATATTCGACTTCCACTTTTGCAATTCCTTTTCGGCTGGTTTGCTGGCTCAAACAGCTTCCATCAGTTTTTCCATGATAGACCAGACGCAGCGATCCAGAACGAGCAGAATTCAACCGAGAAGATCATACCCTTTGGGAACCGCCAGATCGACTGTGGCATGAGCCTGACATTACAGATTCGCCGGCAAAAGATCCTGCGCCACCCATACCTGGCAAGACTGGCTCAGTCAAGCACTTGTCGACAATAGCCGGCTTTCGCATAAGAGAGTGGATCGAATTCTGCACTCTTCAATCTTCAAGCAACACGGATATTCTCTCACTCACATAACAACAAGACGATGACGCCCAAGAGTCAGGCCGCAGATCCAACACCAAGCTCGTTGAATTCGTTCTTCCACAGGTCTGGATCTCCGGGTCCGCGAGCCAACAGAGACGGTATTCTCCATAGCGACGTTGCACTGCCAGCAAGAGGCGTTGAATTTCCTCGCGGGAGAGGTGGTCAAACGGGCATGTTCCCCCTCGAGTGGCTCTTTGAAAGCGGTCTGGACGAGATTCCACTCGCTTTCACCGGCAGAGAAGATCCTGAGAAAGCCCTTTCGGACCAGGATCCAATTGAGATGACTTGGTCTTTACCTGGTGACTTTCAGAGCCTGATCGAGTATGCCAGGAACGACTGGGACACGGCGATCGGCCATCTCGACGAGCCGAGTTTGCCATCTGATATCTGGGCGACAAGTGCCATGATAGACACAAGGGGAGACCGTGGCGGCAACCGGAGCGGAGACTCAGCGGAGGACATTGCTCCGGTCGGTCTCGAGGACATAACCAGACTCTCTCCCTATCATCAGATCGATGTCCCCGAGTCTGAGCCTGGCCTGATCTCCCAACCATTCGGCACACGAACAGATCGGTCGGATGGCAAAACCAGGCGGCTTCGGTCGCAAGACGCTTATGATCAGACGGTATGGTGCATGAGTCTGACTGAGCAGGAATCACGGCGAGGTGGCCATATGTCACTGGACGGAATGAGCAGTCCTCAAACCAACCGGGTTGATTCTCTCGAGACTGTTGGAGGCCGTTCGGCGGCTCTTGAGACATTTCAGCCAAATCCTCGTCGACGTGGAAGTGAATCACATCGGGGCGAGCTGCTCAGACTCCAACTGTCAGCAGACGCGCCGCCAGGATCGGTGTGTCGCGCGGGAGTCCGTGGTGCTGGACGGTCGGAGAGCCCTCAAAGAGGATTCCCCATCGCAAATTCCTTTTCCGCGTGGAGTAATCAAATCGATCCTGTCTCTTGCTATGGACCGGCGTCTGATGAAGGAGATCAGCTAGAAAAAGCCTGGAGGACCACGTCGTCGGAGCCTCTCCTTCCTCCAGCACCCGAAGAGGTCCATCTGATGGCGGAAATCTCACGTCCAGGAGTGCGGGGGCGAAAACGAGGTCGTCCGAGGAAGCATGAACGGGAGCGAATTGCAATGAGTGCGTTCATCGATCCTTTCATGTCTTCGAGTGCTGGTTTCAACACCATAATGAAGCACGAAAGCGCAAATAGCGCGCCTCGAATTTCAAGGTCTCGCCCCAAGGTACCGAGGTCTGATCCGCACGTGCGACTGTCTTCGTCTTCTTCTCAACGGTCACGATCGCCTCGAACGATCGGGAAAGGTATGAATGGTGGACGAAATCTCTTGGCTTTGTTTGATTATGAGAACGAGCCGCGCACTCGATATGTTCTGATGGTCGAGCGAGGCCGAAAAGGGAGAGAAGCGAATAATGCTTACCCTGCATCGACAGACGCCCTGCCACTTGGCCTGACCCTGGATGAGGTTTGTCAGCGGTACCCCAATCATGTCTGGGGAACGATGCTCCGAGTGTTTGAGAGCGAGGGCTGGGAAGCAGAAAAAATATGGTCTGCCCTGCCCGAGGACTGCCGCCATGACACGTCCAAAGTCCGGCCGTGGAATTATCTGCAGCAAGCGATGGGTCGTGAGACTGACAAGATGGTCCACGAGGAGACTGGTCAACGAAGGGTGCCGCTCAGACGGAAGAAAGAGAGCGAAGACGAGGGCGACGAGGAAGGGAGAGAGGATCAGAAAGTAAGAAGAATAACAACAATCAGGGCCCCCTCAAACGAGGCGGCGGCTTCCCCTGTGATGCGATGCTCCTTCCAACCACCAAGGCCGATCCGGTATTATTCGCACTCATTCAAGAGAGTGCCGGAAGAGACCAGACCGACCGAATTCCGAAAAATGGTGCCTCCAATGGGTGCAGATGGCACAATCTTCGGCCAGAGGCTGATTTCCCCAAGGCCCACGCCCACGCTGAGCTCCATGAGCCCGCACATACCGTCGTCGGCTTTCCGCAGAGAGAGGAGCAGGGAGTGTGGGTTGGCGGCCCCGGCCAAGGCGCCGAGTAAGGGGGCTGTTTCCGAGCTCAAGCACATCTGTCAACTGGAGAAGAGAAAACAGGTGCAAACGATATCGCAGCTTTTGAATATCATGGACCCACAATTCCGTGCTCTGCCGCTCATGGAAAGGGCTCATCGTGTCGATCAAGACTGGCACACGAGGATAAACCAGTGGCAGCAACAGCTCATGAGACAGTATGGCCTTGACGATTCGGATCATCCAACAGAGTTTCACCGCGATCCTATCCGATTGCTGAAAACGATCTTGATCAGTCGCAAGCCACATCCCTCTTCTGCTGAGGAGGCACAGCTTTGGAACGTCGAGCTTGAATTCGAGAGCTGGCGATGTTTGGCGGCGAGCCTGCAACATTTGACACGGGAATGGTACGGTACGCTGACAATTTTGGACCCGGCAAGAGCATGGCTCCCACCATACGAGCAGACATGGGGTTCCACGGAAGCGGAAAGGCGACCAATGACCGATGAGCATGCAGCGGACATACAGGGTGCCACAATCCTCCATATGACTGATGCTGATTCGCCAATGAGAAATCAGTCCCACGACACCAGACAGGACTCGGGATCTATGACGGAGGGGGCCGGTCGTCCCCATTCTTTGCATCCGTCGATTTCTTCAAAGTCGCGGTTTCGGCGGAGGTGGTCACCTTTGGTCAGCCCACAGATGCCGGAACAGAGTTCAGAAGACCTCCCTTTTACCGGCACATTGCGCTCGGTCGCTGAAATCAAGTCCAGCGATATCCGCCGTGCCGCAGATTCTAGTCCATGATAGAGACCACATGCAACTTGGTCCGCCAACAACGCCCGTCTCAGACAGGATATCGGTCGATTCGGAGCTGAGACTGAAGGCCTGACACCAAAGGCTTTGATGGAACGATCGAGAGAGATCCTAGGGTTCTCCGGCGCCAAGAAGAGTTGAGAATCCTCGTGTCGGGCCGACAGGATGTACATGAAGTAATATGAAGGAGTTGCTGGCGCGTACTGACATGGAAGAGGCGCAAAGGGCCAAGCTGAATGGTCTCCGACGCAAACGGGAAGCTGAGTTGTCTCCGGCGCAAACGGGAAGCTCAATGGTCTCCGACGCAAACAATAAAGCTGAATGGTGCCTGACGCAAATTTTGAGGAACTCTCAGAACTCAAAGCACGGCCATATCCAGAATCCCTCTGAATACAGTCGACGTCCGACGCTGGCAGTTCTCCCACACAACCATCTGCATCTCAAGTGACGTCGAGCTCGGGTCCAACAAGTGGAGAGACTTTGAGGTAGCGGAGAGGCACCGAGGATGGTCTCTGCGGGCGAAAAGTACATTCCCAAGACATCTCACAAGATCCGTACTTCCATAGGCAGTTCAAGCATCTCTTCTGAGACTTCCAGAAGATGCCCAAGTCAAGGCAGACAAGCTCATCTCCTTTGCCAAGAACGAAGCTGCATGCATTCCATGGGCTGGCCAGGACAAACAAGAATCAGCTCAAGCGCGGTTGAAGAAAGCAAAGTCAGCGGAGGACGATCATGGGCTGGCTGTTGTTGGAGAGTGGCAGCTCTCTCCTGCATGCATCATGGATTTAAACGCCTTGTCGTGATGCGTAGAAGGTTTGCCACATCTTATAGCTTGCACAAATATATCTGGAATCGTCCTCCTGGCCGTTGGGTTTGTTGAATGGTCTTCAGTCACGCTCTTATTCAAGCGTATATCGGTACATGTTGGTGTTTGGGTCATTTGGGTCAAGGCCTGAGATGAAGATGATAAAGACACAGAGATCTTGACAGTTGGTCAAGTTTTGGAGACGCCAAGAGCTTATGTCCACAGGTTCGCCTGGCGGGTGAACCTATGCAGACAAAATAGTGATCCTGTTCCTGACACTCCAGCTGTCTAGACCGGGGCACATCTGGACACCTTTATGTACACAGTTGAAGGTCCAGAATTGAGTGCACGGAGTATGCTTAATGATGCACGGACTGGCACACGCCGTTGGAATCCTGCATGTACAGAGGAGACTATGCAAAGTGAGATCCCAAAGGGCCATTTGAATCTGTTGAACGAATGTGATCCCAGGAACTGTTGTGATGCAGAGAGTGAGCAGGTTCAGGGGTGGACCGCTCACATTATATTTCGTGCGGCGCCTCTTGCCCTCTATGGACCGACATTCAGAGGCCAGCCGACGGGTCCACGTAGCCCAAGTCGAAGTCGTGAACAAGTTTGGCCCATCATCAGCCTGTATTTCATCCTGAACGCCTTCCTCCCCGAAAAGATAGCTTCCTTCTAAAGTGTATAGACTTCCATGCTCTCCTCTAAGAACATAATCTGGTTGGCCTCAGCCATTGCCCTGAGCGCTGCCACCACTTCGTCGTCCTCGAACTCGGCGGTCCCACGTTGACTCAAGCTGTGGTTGACCGCCGCGGTGACGTCTGTCACACTGGCCATATCGTTCTGGAATAAGCTTGTCTGCGTCAAAGGACCAAGGGCGCTGCGAAACGCGGCCAGTCTGGAGGCCGAAATGGGTGGTTGTACCTCGTGCGGTTGCTGCGACTGCGAGTCCATCTGCGTGGGAGGGAGCTGAGAACTCGGCAGGGAGCTGGCAATGCTCATGCGGGACATCTGGCTTTCGGTCCCGGTGTGCTGTTGCTGCCAGGAGGAAGAACGCGGGGGATCTGCCTGCTCGTCTTCGTGCTCTTCTTCGCCCGAGTCATGGTACGGTGAAGACTGTCCATTCGTCGTCCCATTCCTTCTGCCAGACCTCTGGCTCCTTGTTTGTGGCCTCGAGGGCCTTTTGCTCGACCTCGTCCCGCTGGTCCCGTTGGTCCCGTTGGTCCCACGATAGGCTCGACCGGAATCAGCGCTGTCACTGCTGCTATCGTCACTGTCACTACCGCTGCTACTCGCCGCATCGCTCTCATCGGAAGAATTGACATCAGCCCCTTTGGTTTTTCTTCGCTTCTTCCTCCGATCGTCTTTGACGGCGATTTCTCTGAACAAGGCAAATTTGAGAATCTCTTCGGCGGCGATGGCGTCGCTCTCCTCGACGCGACTCGACAGTCGGGCCTTCGCATGCGCGGTGGAGAGACGGATCAACGTCTCTAGCGTTCGTGCGGTGATCGGACTCGTTCTCCGGGTATTGGCGTGCAAGTCCTCGTTTCGGAGATTGGCATATGTATTGACCACATGATTGCTGGCTTCTTTGGTCAACACTGGTTCGCATCTCTTTTTCGCATACTGAATGTACTTCTTGATGAACGGCATGCTGACTGGAGTGATTTGCTTGTTGCGGCCTCGGCCCGAAGTGACGGTCATGCCCGAATGGAGGACGACATTGTACTTTTCGTACACGGGCGTCGGCTGATGGGCGTCCTGCTCCTCCTGGACACCGACCGTGAGGAGTTCATTCCCCTGCTCTCGGATCGGCGCGCCCTCTTCAGTTCCTGGCTGCCGGTACTGATGCATTCGGAGAACATGTTCAGAGATTTGGCGATCGCGTCCGTCGTCAATGTCGTCCGTCACCACAAACAGCAAGTCGAAACGCGAGAGGAGCGAGTCCGGCAGGGCGATGTTCTTATGCGGGTCCTTGTTACTGTCGTATTGGCCAAAAACGGGATTGGCCGCGGCGATGACGCTGCACCGGGCATTCAAAGACGTGTGAATGCCCGCTTTGGCAATCGTGACGGTCTGTTGCTCCATGACCTCGTGAATGGCCACGCGATCGATGTCGCTCATTTTGTCGAACTCATCGATGCACACGACCCCCCGATCCGCGAGCACCATGGCACCGGCCTCCAGCCTCCGTTCGCCTGTTTCTTTGTCTGTGGTGACGGCCGCGGTGAGACCAACTCCCGAAGAGCCCCGGCCGGTGGTGGCGATGGCCAGGGGGGCGGTATTGAGGACAAATCGGAGCAACTGCGACTTGGCCGTCGACGGGTCTCCGACCATCAGGACGTTGATATCGCCCCTCAAATGCGTGCCATTCGGCAGGTTTTTCTCCATCCCACCTAGCAGCATGAGCAATATGGCCTTTTTGATGTAATCATGCCCGTAGATGCTCGGCGCCAGGGACTGCGCCAACAGCTCAAAGACATTCTTCTTCTTGGACAGTTTTTTGATGTTGCGGACGTCTTGGTCGGTAATCGTCGCCTGCGCAATCCCCCCTCCGGACTTGGAAGACAAGAGCACGACATTGTTGGCGAGAATCAGGGTCCGGAAGATGGAAGATCCCGCGCCGGCATTTCGATTTCCCAAGGATCGGAAAATGCCCACCAGCTGAATCCGGTCACCAGGCTTGGCCCGGTCAACCAGATCATCGTCCATAATGACGTCGACGCCTCGAGGCAGTTGACCGGCCGGTGCCCGCTCCGGCATCTCCTGGACACTAATGGTTTGGTGATCTCTGTAGGTACAGTAGCCGTATTCTGTGATTAACTGTCGGGCGGTCAATACAATCGGGTCCCCGGTTGTGACGGCTCACTCACCGGATTGCCCTCATTATCCTGCTGAGGATAGACGCTCGAGCTGGCAGGTCCGTTGGCGCTCATGGTCTGATCTCGATATTCCCGGAATAAAAACGTTCCTTTCTTTTCATTCCAATGGACACTCTTGACCACCTTGGGTCTCACCAGACTGCACTTGGTCACGATGCCCTCCAAGCACACCATTCGGTTCAACAGGGAGCTGTTCAACGTCCTGGGGTTGCATGCGTTTTGACCAAACGCGCCCGAGTATGCCACGTAATACATCCTTTCCTCATCTTGCTCGAACGGTGCGCGATTCGGAATCGTGGCAATAATGTTCTTGAGCGCCGCGTCGAATGCGAGGGAATAGTCAAAGGGTGAATACAAAATGCCGTCGGCAAGCTCTCGCGAATGCTCTCGAATCTCGTCGATGCTGACAACGAGGCGACGCAGACCGCGGTTCAACATCAACACAATGTCACCTCGATATGAGCGGGCACGAGCTTCGGTCGGATCAAGGAATTCCGTCGCCAGACGGATGCGGTCTCGGACCGCCTCATCGCGGAGTTGAAGCGTGTCGAGAGCCATGGCCCCAGAATTCACAGTGGCGGATGAAGGTGTTGAAAGAGCGTGGCAGACTTATGGAACGAGAAAGGCGGAAGAAGCACTCCTCCTGAGTGGACGCGTGGAGACCGACGCGTTGAGACCGACGCGATGTCGCGTCACAGTGCGTGCATTAGCTCCTTGGCATATATCATCCAAAGTCCGTAGGCATAGGCATAATGTCAGACCAGCCAAGTTCTCAGCCATCGATATCGACGAGGCAAAGAGTGCTTGGAAGTTGAAAAGGCTCGTCAGTGGTTTCCTGCGTGTGTCGGGTCGACCGCTGCCATGGCCCGACGAGTGGACTGTATTCGCAGCATCGTTGGTCCTGGCAAATGTTCTGGCCTTGTTGGACAGTGTGATCAGAGCTATATTCCACTGTGCCGGTGATGAACCAAGCCATGAGAATTAATTGATCAATCGACTGATTGATGAACTGGTTTAAGAGGAGCCAGCCACGAGTGGTGCTGGCAGTGCGATCACGTGACACACTCCTATTCACAACAGCCTGATCTCGTTGGGAAGCTTTGAATGGTGGCGTCTATTAGCATTCTACCCACCGCAAGCCAGACTCGGCTTCCGCTGCCTTACCTTTACCCTTGCCTCAGCTCATCTCCTATTTTGACCTCCAACACAGCACTGCGGCCTCCTTGGACGGCGGCGACGGCCTTAGGCAGCTCCTCGAGCAACTCGGCCACGCTGCTCACACAACCGGCCCATGCTTTGCCGCCGCTCGCGGCTTTCGCGATGCCCGAATAGTCCGGCGAAGGTTCGAAGCTGATGTTCAATTCGCGATTGTCCACCTTACTGCCCTCGCCGTTGGGGTGGACCAGCAGCATCGACCGTCGAGGCGCATTCCAGCCTTTGTTGTTCAGCACCACCGTCAATATCGGGATATCGTAGCGTTGCGAGATCCAGTACACGGATGCAGGTACGCTGAAGAGGAAGGTGCCGTCGCCGACGATCTGGCAGACGAACTTGCCTTTATTGGTGCCGAATCGATCTCTCGCTTTGACGTCCCGATGCTCAAAGTCGGACGCCAGCTTAATCCCCAGCGCCGCTCCACCCGACCAGCCGAGGCCACCGCCACCGCAGTTGATCCAGGACTTGGGCAGCACCGGCGCAATCTGATCGGCCACGAAGGTGGTGAGAGTGACGGCCTCGACGGCGAAGATGGTGTCTGACGGGACCGCCGATCGGACTTGGGCCGCCAGGAGATGAGGGTTGATGGGCGTGTGAGGGTCTAAAGGCAATTGCGCGAGTTCTTTGACCGCGGCTTTGCGAGCATTGAACAATCTTTGTCTCTCTTCGCCCGCCTTTTGATGGGCTTCGTCGGCCAGGGTGACGGAGAATTGAGACTGGGAAGAAAGATATTCGTTGATCTGGGTCAACGATGTCGTCGCGTCGGCCTTGAACCGGGCAAATGCGGGGATGTAAAAGACGGGCATCTGCTGCTTGAGCGGATCGACGTCGATGTGGATGATCTGGGCGTCTGATTTTGGTTGGCACTGTGTCGGAATCCATGGGACGTCGCAGTCGATGACGAGGATGAAATCGGCCGTCGTGATCGACTCTTCCACCCCGTATCGTAACCCCAAGGATGCAGGATGGTTGGCAGGGAAGCACATGTCGCAGCCGCCCGTATCCAAGACTCTGAGGCCTGGAATCTTGTCTGCCAGCGCGACAGCGGCCGGGATCGACTCCGCCTTGCGACCCGTATAGCCAACAATGAGCAGGGGGCTTTGAGCCGCAACGAGGTGTTCGGCGATAAGCTGGACGCCGTCGGTGGGGAGCGCGGCTGGGCCCACGGCATGCCATACATTTTGATCCAGAGAGTAGGGTTCAATCTCCTCTTCCATGGGCTCTCTTGCTCCGCACAAGTAGACCGGGCCTCGGGGATCACTGGTTGCACACTGGAGAGCGCGGTTGACGATTTGTTTCACATTGCGGCCGGCCTTGATCTCCCCCGTGTATCTGCAGTACTGAGCCACGATTTGTTTCTGGTCCGGCACATCCTGGATCCAGTGGATGTACTCGGTCCGTGAACCGCGGTATTCGCCTTCGATGGTATATGGAGACAGCCCCGCGAAGATGAGCACAGGAGCCCGGCCACAGGAGGCATTGTGAACGGCCGCCGCCAGGCCCTGGGTGCCGACGTCAACGTGGACGATCACGCATTGGGGTTGGTTGGTCAGACGGGCGTAGCCATCCGCCATCGAAAGGGCGACCATCTATGGCAAACTGATTAGCTTGGAATCATGTGCTGGCGATGTCTCCGCACCTCGTTGGGGCATGTTATGATCCTCGGAAACTGATCCTTCTTTTCCTTCTGACCCTTGACAATTGCTTCAATGATCGATGGGTGATCCGAACCGAGATTCACAAAGACATGCGTAATGCCAGCCTAGTCCGGAGTCAACAGTGTTCGTGGCCATATTGAAGGCCCGAACCCTACCTCCCATATGGCCTCAAAGAAGGCGAAAGAAGCCGTGTACACTCTGGCACCCTTGTCAGAGCGAGCCGTGGCACAAATCAGAATACGTACGGTTTCGCCATGGACCCCATGCTGACACCCAATGCGATGTCCAGGCTCTGAATCAGAAAGGCCACTCACTCACAAGTACAGCAACCCTCCTCTTTACCTTGGCCTCTCCAAATGGCGCAGCTGGAGAGTTATGAATTAGACCGGACTGCGCTCTGAGTCAGACGTCACACATTTGAGAGTATCATTTTGGAGTGGCCACAAAAGCGAAGGAGCCCAAGCACACGATCCGCACAGCGGTATTCGTCCCGCACTTAATGCAAATGACGCCCTTCGGTTCATAGATCGGTTCATTGGTGTGGAGAAGCTGGGCATCTAACGCCGAGCTCGGCATGGCCACGCGGTAGGCCGGCTTTTACCTCTCGTTTACATTTCCCTCCCGCCAGCGGTAGGGATTGAATCGGTTATTTGCAGGGTAGACGCTGCTGATTTGAATCCGACCTCACGGCAGTAAGTTTAGGCACAGCGGAAGGGTTGTGGCCATGCGGAGAAGCCTTTAATTACCACCCCCACGGCCACAGCGCTGGGCCAGGATGGCACAAACGAAGTCGATGATGTTGATCTCCTATGAACCAGGGAATATGAATTGGCCGATTGTTCTATCTAGGAGCAGTCGACAGCGGCGTAGGAGTGAGGTCAGATGGAGGCAATGCAACATGTGACACCACTGCTGGTCTTCCAACCCTCACTTGCCGGTGATACAATTTCGTCTTGATGGCCATTCCGTGGATGCCGAATAAGGTGTGAACGCTTTTGAAATTGTTGTGGATGGGATGGTTCCATTTGGACTGGACATCACGGTGTCCTATTGCTAGGAAACTTTTTTCAACGTCCGATTGGAATAGATTTAGCCAAAACCTTCTTTATAAACGCTACTATAAAACAATGACGATGACGGTCTCACTCTGAGAGGAATGTGCTTCCTATTTTACCCTCTTATACCAACCACGCTATGCAATTGAACTGGTGTCGGCCACACATACACAACCGTGAAAGCAACTGACGATTGATCCATCTCTTGCTCTCCCTCACTTGCGTATGGCTACTCCGTTCGTCATGATTACTGTACATCGAACGCGACGGAAGAGGCAAGATCAATTTCGTCATAGTTGGCCAGAGAGTACCGCCTCGGTGGCTGCACGAACAATTAGCGTGAATGTGATTTGACAGGAGCAACGGGGTCACAATCTTACCACTTCCAATATAGGCCCGTTTGGTGTCCAGGCTGACATTAAACCTCCTCTCCAGCTCCTGCTTGACTCCCTTCTTCGTGACGGTCATGAGATCTGCCGTCCGCAGGATCTCTCTAATCTCGTTCAAGAGCATGTCGTCTGTCGGTATGCCGGTCAGATCGGCCATTTCCATGTCGGCCACGGAACGACCAGTGGGCATGAAGCCGCCGGCACCACCGAGCATGTCCGAGGGTGCGAGGGACAGTCTCGATTGATTGTAGCCGCCGGGCGCACCACCATACATAGAGGCATGCATGTCCAGCTGTGACACGGACCGCGACGGCGGGATCAGATGTTGCGTGTCCGGTGCCATGCCATAGACCGAGGGGGCAGGATGGTACGACTTGCTGCCGTAGCTGTATCCCGACACTTCGGAGCGGGTGTCGTCTCTCTGCGTTTGGGCCTCCCACAGCTCGGTCTGGTATTCCTCCCACTTTTTCTTCGGGATCGAGTCCGGGTCGAATTTGCCCTCATCAGAGATGACGATTTGTTTTCCCTTCTCACCGGTCACCAGACGGGTGTTGCCCCAGGTAAAGTCATCCATGTGCCAGAAGGCATATAGAGGAAGACCGAGAGAGAAGATGGGCATGGCCAAGATGTAGACCACCATCCATCCGATCATCTCCCACTTGCGCCGCAGGACGAAAATGATGGCCTGGAGGCCGTAGATGGCGCCAAGAAGGATGAACGCGGTCAAGGGGATGACACTGCTGTTCATGGACAACAAGACAATCAGGTAGACAATGTATGCCACGGTGACGGGGGCCACAATGGTGGACAACAGGTCCAGGAAGACGACGAAGCGCATACTGAAGCAGCAAAAGCCGCAGAGTTGCTGCAGGGGAATCAGCTCGATGAGGTTGTGGACGGTACTGTTGATCCATCGTCGCCGTTGGGACATGAACACTTTCCAGCTGTCCGGGGCGATGGTCCAGGCGTGGGCGTCGAAAATATACTTGGTCTTGTACTTGGAGTGATACTTGAGTAGCAGCGTGGTCAGATAGCGGTCCTCACCCAAGTGGAGCAAATTCTTCATGTGCAGCGTGTCGACGCGGATCTCGGAGTAGGCCTCGATGATTTCCCGGCTCACAAAGAGCGGCTTGCCCGTCTCGGCCGCGCGGATGCGGTACATGGTGAAGCATCCCGGCAAACAGGTCACCGATCCGAAAAGCGACTCGAAAGCCTTGGTGAGATTGTGAGAGATGTAGTACTCGTACACCTGCATCATCGTGATGAAGGACGCTTTGGCATTGGACAGGGATGTTTCACCGCACACGCCGATCAATCGGGTGTCGTGGAGGAAGGCCGCGACCATTCGGGTGGCCGAATCGGGGGCCACGACCGTGTCGGCGTCGATTTGCAGCATGAATTCGTAAAAGGTCGGATTGACGCCGATGATGTTTCTGATCTGATGATGCATCTCCAGCTCCAACGGACTCATCGGCAAGTTGTAGTGCACCCGGTTGAGGAAGCGCATGATCACCATCTGGGAATCACGCTTGCCTCGGTTCCCCGGCCGGGACACTTCAGACGGCTTCCCGATCTTGACGACTACCAAGAAGGGCACGATATGTCCCTGCACCTCGTACAGGCCCGAGTACACTTTGCCCATGTTGTGTTGCTTCATTCCCTCACCCAGCGATTCGAAGCTCAGCGGCTCCGGGTCCACGGTCTCGGAGACGCCCAAGATGTCCAGCACGATGCGTGGCGTGGGCCGATCATTGCCTTGACCAATGATCATCCCGTCACAGACGATGATGAGGAGCTTCCTTTTGTCGTCGTATCTCATCCGGGCCGCGGAATCGATGGCCCGACGCAACGAGTCCTCGTCTTCCGTGTACGCGGGCACCTGGCAGATGACGAACTTGTCGAGATTTTCCGGCACGTTCTTGCCGCCGAATTGCAACGCGGCAAAAAATTTGAAGCCGATGACGCTGCAGAGCAAAATGGAGATGGCCAGAAGGATATACCGCGCAAACAGACACTGGGCCGAATTTCGCGTGTCCGTGACGCCGACGAAGAAGAGGTTGTCGAGGCAGAGCTGCATCCGCTGGCGCAACCCCGAATCGAAGGGCAGCGCATTCCAGTATTTCGTCACGTCCTGGCCCGCCCGCTGCTGAAACAGATCGACGACGAGCTGGTCCATAAAGTTCACGTTGACGCCCGAGGGCACCGTTTGGCCGGGCGGCGCCCGGGTCGTGCGGCCACCCTGGACGTAGGTGGTGAAATCATATATTCGATCGTTGAGGATGGCAATCGATTTTTGTTTCTTGGCCAACGTCTTGACATACTGCGGCGTATAGCCGACGTTCCCCTTTTTGTAATTGGCCTTGAGCATGATCATCTGTTCAAAGAACCAATCCGGGCGCGAGTCGTTGGTGAAATAGCGAAAATCGTGATATCGTTGATTGGGATCGGTCGAACTGATGACACTCACCGATCCGGAGATATTCGTGCTGGTATAGTCCAGCTGAACGGTCGGATCGACGTGGCCATCGGTGCCCTGACACAGCGCCGACACCTGGACCGGGAAGAGTCCGGTGGCGTCGACGCCGGCGTACTTCTTCAGGGAAGACTCTGGGATGATGTTGGGGTAATGGCTGGGGATAAAGGCGCCCAGGTCAAAAACCACTCCGCGAATGGCCACGTACGAGTCGTGCGTGCCCTTGCCATCATGCGAAGACAATTCGGCGGCCGAGTACACGTGCTGTTTCGGACAAATGAGCTGTGGAAAGACGACGATGAAGAAGATGACGAAAGCGCAGCTGAGCCATATCAGAATGTTGATGGCAAACTTTTCTCTCCATGCCGTCCGCACGTCTTTCCGCTTCATGCCGCCGACCCATTTGATGGTGAAATCGGGCAGATACCAGGTGAGGAGGTAGACGACGGCCAGCCACCGCTTGCGGCTTCCCGAGACCGGCACGACGTCGACCTCTTCCATCTGTTTCTTATTGCCTTTTTCTGCCAGCTCCTCCTTCGTTTCCATGTTTCGGAAGAGGTCGCCCGAGTTGAACGCCGACGCACCCGCGTCGGACCTGGCGTCCAGCTCTTTGCTGCCAAAATAGCCGGCTCCTTTCGTGTCATCACCATAGGCATACCCACCAGACCCGGGCGTATTATCGGTCGAGTTGATGAGCCTTGCTTTGGAATCGCTGAACGGATTGAGATGGTGAGTATTCCCGGGCGTCCCGGGGATCGACACTCCGTCTTCGTCCAGTCCCGTGTATGCGGCAGCTTGCGAGCCGGTCAGGGCGATGCTGGCCCAGCATCGCTCGCTCAGGAAGACGCCGGTATTGCCAATCCGTGCTTCGTTGGCCGGCCAGCGTTTGCTCTCCACGACGACTTGGGCTTTCTCCGCGTCGCTGCCGACCACGCCGACGTCGGCGTCGGACAGACCCAAAAACTCGACAAAGGGCAAGAAAATGCTGAAATCGGCCGTGCGAAGTCGTTGGCTGATTTCTGCAATCCCCAGCATTTGGACCTGCTGCCGAACGCACTTGCTGTCGAACTGATTCGCGATCCGTCGATCATTCGGCTTGAGACAAAAGACAAAGTAATTGTTGACATTCGGGGCCGTCAACGATTTGGTGATGTTGTCCAACGACGACAGAAATTGCGCCGCCGCCCCTTGTGTCAACCCAGTCGCCGCTGGGGTCTGTGTTCTCCGCAACTTGGGCTCCTCGCCTGGTGGTATCGTGGCGTCTTCGGCGTGTTGTGTCGCAGAGGAGCGGTCGGCCCTTCGGCTGGCCAACCGGCGCAGTTGGTCGTGTTTTTTCCGCGACATGCTGGGCTGTCGGAGGGGCTTCGAGCTGACCTGCGCTTGCACAATGGCCGTCTTTTCCGCCGGGTGACTGACGGTGTGGAGGGCTTCCTGGCCAAACAGATTGCCCACAAAATCGCTCTTGGTCGATCTCATCAAGGTCATCAGGTCGCCCGACACCACATCGCTGTTTTCTTCCACCAGCCCACTCACGGGATATTCGACCTCGCCGGCATAGTGCCGGACCGTGAAGGAGGCGGCGAGATTGGTGGTGGCGAAGTTGCTGCCCGGCATGATGGCCGTCGCACTACTCACGGTGATAGCCTTGCTCTTGTTCTCGAACCTCTTGCGCAGGCTCTCCAGCAGTTGTATGTCTGATCGGCCGCGTCGCGATTGGTCATCGAGGATGGCCAGCAGACCGTTGCCGTGCTTCAGCAATCCCCGGACGGCATCCGAGTTGTCGAAATAGCTGGTCGCGGGCACGCTGACTTCCTCGCTCTCCAACATCTCCGCCGTTCTCTCAAAAAAGGTTTGCAGACAGATGTTGTAGAGCGATTCGTTGGCCACGTTATTGAGCAATTGATCCAACCCCGAGCCGGTGGCCGGGTGATCGGCGAAGCCGGGGAAATCAACGATGGAGATGGTGTTGGCCACGGCATCTTCGGCCGCGCAGATTCTTTGGTTGATGCTCTCGATGATGTAGGCGACCAGGAGGGAATACACCGTTCTCGCCAGCTCGTCTGCATTCTCGCGGGCCCCTTTCGGGTCCAGCATGACCGTCACCCGTTCTCGGTGCAGCGTCTTGGTCTTGTACCGGAGGCTCTCTTCCAGATTTTGAACGCTGAGCCCGAGGAAGGCGGCCACGGTCGCCAACACATCCCTGTTCTTCACCACGGTGACGGTCTCGCCGCCTTCGTGAGAATAGCCGCCGCTCTCCTCGGCCCTGGTCAACGTCGCCTGTCCGGTGGTGAACTCGAGCTGCCCAATGTGTAAAATGGCCGCCAGCACCTGACAGATTTCGGCGATTTCGGATCTCGGAAACTCCAGTTTGCGCAGCGCGGTCTTGAAATGCTGGAACCCCTCCGTGTCGTTGATGCCCACCTTGAGCTGGGTCGGATGGCCGAGATATCTCCACCTTTTGGGCGCGACCGACGTCGACCTGTTCAGACCAGGTCCACCGGGAGTGACGTGCGTGTGGCCGTCCAGGCCGAGATGAGCCTTTTCGGCCGGGCTGGTCCCGGCGAGCAGGTAGTAGAGGACGTGAAAGCTCCTCTCACCGGTCGGCACAGATGATATCCGGCTCCTTTCCAGCCGGTGGTCCAACAATTTGCCGCCAATGAGTGTCGGGCTGGCCGAGGAAGCGTCATATTGAAGCTCGTAAAACAGCCCCGCTTTGGACGCGGTTTGGGTCGTCGTCGACTTGGTCGTCGTGAGCGTGTCAAAGACAAAAGCCGCCAGCGACAGCTTCGACGACAGCGGTGTGGAGGAAAACGAGAGAAAGGACGACAGCAGGTGCGAGCGGACGGTGGTCTTGCCAGAGCCTGATTCTCCACTGTCACAAACAAACCGTTAGTCCGGCCACAGCCTGATTCGTCAAGGGATACATACAAAAACACCACGGCCTGGTCTTCTCCTCGACTCCCCAGCCTGGTCCACGCTCTCCGGGCGAGGTCTTCGGCCTCGCCCATGGCGCTACCCTCCTTGCTGCCATTGGGACCTCGGGTCGAAGACGTGTACGTGTTCAGACAGATCAGCGCTTGCGAAGAGAGCTTGGCCGTCGGCAGGGAGACGTGAAAGCGACTGGCGAGGTGAGCGGTCAAGTGAGTGTCGGATTGCAGGTGTGGAGGAAGGGCGGGTAACGAGGGCTGCATGTGAGCCGGCATGTTACCGCCAAACGATGGTGAAGCCATGGCACCCAAGCCGTACGGCGTCGCCGTGGGTAGAGAACGATCGAGGTCGGCCGGCAAGCCTGACAGCGGAGAATTGTCAACGCATCGAACGTTGGGTCGGGACAGAACGATCTCGTGGTGCAGCAAGGAGTTGTTGACGCCGCAAACAAGCGCACCACCCGCGATTGGCAAGGGTCAAAATGGCCGTTTGGCGATGGTAGAGCGAGAGGACAGGAACAAGAGATGGTTGATGGTCAAGACGTAACAAAGTCCGCAAGAGCTGAACACGAAATGAGTGACAGGACAGACAGCCGGCAAGCCTGTGATGTTTTCCTCACTACAGGGTTACGGGAGAGTGGGTGTGGTCTGAGGGCGGGCTCCGACGCGAAAACACTCTAATCCCGACTTACTTCCTTTTCTTCTCTCATGGCCTGGCTGCCCGCGCTCCGCCACCGTGCATCCCAAGCTGACATGATACGCCTCCAAGACCGACGCCTCCTCTCAGCGGTCGAGACAGGTACCAGATATAGCCCGTCCGGGACGTGCTTATTATGCACGTTCTTCTTGCTTACAGCACCGATGATTTGTGGTCGCGGTATGACCACAGTCAGCAGCGCCTGGACTCGGGGTTTATTCAGGAGCCTCCCATCAGCCGCACAGCATAAAACATCGCCACCCAACGGAACCAGTTGGGGAATCGGAGAGAAGGGGAGCTAGACGATGGAACGCAAACCTTGACGGGTTCAATTCTTGTCCAGTGTATGCCAAAAAAAAAAGGGCGTGTGGGGAAAATTCACCCAGTGGCCATCTCCCAAGCACGCCTATTCTTGTGGACTCTCCTGCGATGGGCCAACCAGCCACCAGACGGCGGTATGTCATCGCGGCCGCCTCAACCACCGATCTCTCCAAGACCAATTACTCAGTCATCCGGCTCACCGGCCAGCAACTGGCGGACCATGGCTGAGACCCGAGACGTGAGACATGCAGACCTGGGCGCGGTATCACGTGATATGTTGTCTCGCCCCAGCATGGTAGGTGAGTAACAAGTGAAACTAGACCTGCTCATTTTTTGCCAATGGATGCACACATTAACCCACACGTCCTGCGCACCGTTTTAGCCTCTGGCTGCCGTCAGTCCTCCCTTCGCTGAAGGCTGTCGGACGCGTCGCTGGTCTCTGCACTTGGTTGCCATGGAAGGGCCGTGCCCGGATCGTGCTGATTGGAGGAGCGCCAACACGAGCGGAGGGGTTGGTGGTCCCAGGGGAATTCCCCCTGCACTGAGCCGCGGAGCGAATCTTAAAGAAGCATCGCCGCTGGGGGGGGGGGACTAGGGTTGGGGTCTTTATTTGTGAGGCGATGCTATTCTGGGCGCGCCGACCCGTGGAACGTGCGCCTCTTTAATCCTGGGTTTTTGTAATTAGACAGCTTTGGCAGTCCTCCGCCAAAACACACGGTGTTGAGGCTGGTGCTGCTGCAGCCTCCATGCTCCAGGCCAGTGAAACTCTGGTCCTCCTCCACCTCGGATTTACACTCACATGGCAATCTTTCCCTCAGTATTGTTTCTCGCATTCTCGTCGATCGTTGTTGTTGCATTCTCCTTTTGTTGCGCTTCTGGCCCATTCCGACCCTGAGTGTCAACTCCGTTTGAAGACGTCCTCGATCTTTTGCGCGCCGAATCCACCCCTGGACTCGTCGAGGTGGAGGAGAAGCAGGCCCGGCGGCCGACGCCCACCATTATACATATATTTTATTTTCCACTCGTTCTCTAAAGGCCCTGTCGGCTGCTTCCCAGCTCGACAGGGGCCAGCGTTGCTGTCACCATGGCCAATCGATACTCATCCTACTCGAACAACTCGTCCGCGGTGGGCGCTGCTCGTTCGGCGGCCCAACAAACGGCCCAAGTGTCGACGACGACGCTGTTGAATGCCCTCCATACCATCTATGCCTCTGGTCAGACGTATGAACTCGATGCCAGCACGAGTCTCGCGGTCAACACATGGTTGACGGCGGTGAACCCGGATGCCGAAGGACGAGTGGGTGGGACGGTGGACAGTCATATCGCGTCGAGGGCGTGGGAACATGCCCGGAGAAGAGCAGAGGATGCCTGTATTGTGCTGGCCTCACTGCACCCGTCGACTCCCTCGGTGTTCTCGACGTTCCTGCATGTGCTCCCGTTGCCCACTCCGGAAATCGTCGACACGGCCTTGTCGGCCCTCCGTCCGTTTATCAGCTGTGTGACGCCGGCCAACGCGGCGACCGGCAGACAGTCATCCCTCGCGGCGACGTATACCATCACGCTCACGGGGAAAGTCACCGGCCTCACTTTGGCGCTCTCGACCTCGGGGATTGACGTGGAAGGGGGGTTATTGAAGGTCCCATCTGAGGCCGGGTATCGCGCCTTCGACGTCTTCTACTATCTGCTGACCGCGGCTTCCACCCCGGCCGAACGCGAATTCCTCGGATTGAAGCACCCTTCGCATTATACCTTGCTCAACCGATCGGGAACGTACGATCCTCCATCTTACCTCCCCACGGCCGACGACGCCGCGGCGGCCGAGGACTTTCGGGCGGCTCTCAAAGCGATTGGGATCAAGGGGGCCGCCTATCGTGGATTCCTGTCCTCCCTGGCCGGCCTGCTGAAGCTCGGCGAGACGACCGGATTTCTGATTGATGCCGAGGTATTGGAAGAGGTCTGTGAAGATGTTGGAGGACTCATCGGCCTGGAACCGGAAGTGCTGACCCAGGGCTGCACGACCAACGACCGCGAGGTCTTCATCGCCGGCATGTATGAAGCACTGGTGGACTGGGTCATGGCCAAAGCCAATGAAGCCATTGCGGCCGAGTTGCGGGCGGGCGCCGTCACCCCCGACTCCGAGACCCAAACCGGGGACGAGGTGAGCCTGACGGTGATTGAAATTCCGGGCGAACCGCTGGGCAAGGCCGTGGCTTTGCGTGGCGTGTTCGATGACACGATGGGGATCAATGCGGAGATGAGAGAGGATGGGGTGGAAGTGACGCCGACCGGACATTCGGTCCTCAAGGAAATGTCTTCTGCCGTGGGCGAAGTCGCCGTGGATTTGGGCATCACCGGCGGCCCCCAGAGTCGCGAGAGAGCGCATGAGCGGGACCGACGACAAGGAATTTTGGAGAGGATCGGGGCCGAAGCAGAACCGGGCGGCTTTCTGCGCACCTTGCTCTATCCCGTGGACGGGGAAGGCCTGAATTTTGGCGTCAAAGGCCGATTCGACCTCGCCAACACTCTCGCCAGCAGTCGAGTGTGGTACCAGTTGTCTCTGCATCCCACCGATGAATCCGTCGGTTCTTTGGCGGCGTTGGCGTCGACCACGTCGGCGTGGTCAGCGGGAACGGTCTCGCGCCAGCTGCGAGCATGGCGTCTGCCGGAATGGGCGAACCGTCGTAACAAGCGCATTGATTTCACCGCCGATTTTGACGTCGACGAATTCGTCACGAGATACGCCCGACTGGGTTGCAAAGAGGGCAAGGACGGGATCGAAAGTTTCATGTTGGAACGCGGCTGGACCAACGGCGAGGTCGTCATCGGCCACGAGCGCATTTGGATGCGGGAGGGCGCGTGGTGGGAAGCCGAGTCGATGTTGGACATGAAGCCGGCCGAACCTGGCTACCCGGATGACCCTCTCTACGGCCCGGGAGCCGAAGTCAGCAATCCTTTCGCCACGGGATATTCTGCGAATGCGCCTCACAATGGCAGTGGCTTCTTCCCTCCCATGGGTGAGAACATGAGCGTGCAAGATAGCCGAGAGAACCTGCTGGCCCCGGAAGGCCCTGATCGCGCCAAATCGACCGCACCGACCATGGCCCGCACCATGCATACGGTTGGTGGTGATTATGGGCTGGGTCCCAAAGGAGACGACGGCAAGGATCAAGTGGTCTACTATGACACCGAGTTTGGCCGCTTTGCTGGCCAACTCGATCCCGAGTTCGGCGATCCTCGAAATATCGAGACCAAAAAGACCTCCGCCGGCAGACAAGCGTGGGTATCGGTCGTCTGGATGTTGACCTGGTTCGTGCCCTCCATTGTGCTGCGCTGGGTCGGCCGTATGAAAAGACCGGACGTCCGGATGGCGTGGCGGGAGAAGGTCGTGCTCGTCATGTTCATCTTCTTGCTCAACGCCATCGTCATCTTCTACATCGTCGAGTTTGGCAGACTGCTGTGCCCCAACTTTGACAAAGCTTGGAATGCCAAAGAGGTCGGCTATCACACCGGGAACAACGACTTCTGGGTCAGCATCCACGGCAAGGTGTACGACATCACCAAATTCTACCGCCTCCAGCACAGCGACACCAACATCAAGACGAGTGCTTCGGTCATGGAACCGTTCGCCGGGCTCAACCTGGACGCGTATTTTCCGCCTCCGCTGAGCCGCGCCTGCCCGGGACTGAACGTGGACCAAAGCGTGGTGATGCAGAACAACAACACCGATGCCGTCCTTTACCCCAATGGCGTCCACACCTCCGGCCCCTTGCTCCAATCGGATCAGCAGTCGGCCCTGTACAGCTGGAATTGGTACAGCGACACATTCCTGCCCAAGATCAAGGAATATTACAAAGGAGACCTGGTCATCACAAAGGGCAGCGTGTACTCTCAAGGGCAAAACGATCAACGGCAATGGGTCATCATCAACAAGGGCATCTACGATCTGACCAACTATTTCTACACCTTGAACATGGAGAATGATTTCCCGACGTACAAGTTTTTCCCCGACGAGGTGACCGCGCTGGTCTCCAACAATCCCGGCGAGGACGTGACGTCCAAATGGGGGACCAGCGCCGCGTTTCAGAACAGCCTGAACTGCATGAACAATGCCTTCTACGTCGGAAAAGTGGACTTCCGCCAGTCGGCCAAATGCCAGGTCAACAATTACATCCTTCTCGCATTCACCATTATACTCTGCGCCGTCATCCTCACCAAGTTCTTGGCCGCGCTGCAGCTGGGATCCAAACGTCGACCGGCGCCACAGGACAAGTTTGTCATCTGCCAAGTCCCCGCCTATACCGAGGGCGAAGACCAACTGAGGAAGTCTCTGGACTCTTTGACCGCTCTCCAGTACGACAACAAGCGGAAGCTGATCTGTGTCATCTGTGACGGGATGATTGTGGGCGGCGGCAATGACCGGCCGACCCCCAAAATTGTCCTCGACATCCTCGGTGTCGATCCCAAGATCGATCCGCCCGCTCTTCCATTCCGGTCGATCGGCAACGGGAATGAACAGCTCAACTACGGCAAGGTCTACTCGGGCTTGTACGAATATGAAGGAAACGTGGTGCCGTACATCGTCGTCGTCAAAGTGGGCAAGGAGTCCGAGCAGACCAAGTCGAAGCCCGGCAACCGCGGAAAGAGAGACTCTCAAATCCTCCTCATGAAGTTCTTGAACCGTGTCCATCACCGATCACCGATGAATCCGCTGGAACTGGAGATGTTCCATCAGATCAACAACGTCATCGGCGTCGACCCGGAACTCTACGAATACCTCTTCATGGTCGACGCCGACACCATGGTCAAGGAAGATTCACTCAACCGGCTGGTGTCGAGCTGTGCCAACGATGCCAAGATTGCCGGCATCTGCGGTGAAACGAGTTTGGAGAACGAGGAGCGCAGTTGGTGGACCATGATCCAGGTGTACGAGTACTACATCTCGCATCACCTGGCCAAGGCGTTCGAATCGCTCTTTGGCAGCGTCACTTGTTTGCCCGGATGGTAAGGATGATCCCTTTCTTTTTTGATGACATGGGATCGCTGATCGAGGCCCAGTTTCTGCATGTACCGCCTCCGAACGGCCGACAAGGGGCGGCCACTGATCATCTCCGACAAGGTGATCCAGGAATACGCCGACTGCGACGTGGACACTCTTCACAAGAAGAACCTTTTGGCTCTCGGCGAGGATCGATACCTCACGACGTTGATGACCAAACACTTCCCGTCCATGTCGTACAAGTTCATTCCTGATGCGTACGCTCTGACGGCGGCACCGGAGACGTGGTCGGTCTTGCTCTCGCAGAGACGCCGCTGGATCAACTCGACCGTTCACAACCTGGCCGAACTCGTCTTCCTCAAGGACTTGTGCGGCTTCTGTTGCTTCTCGATGCGTTTTGTCGTCTTCATTGACCTCTTCGGAACCATTATCCTCCCATCGACGTGCATCTATCTCGGCTACCTGATCTACCGAATGGCCAGTCACACGGGCCAGTTTCCGCTCATCTCCATCATCATGCTGGCGTCCGTGTACGGGCTCCAGGCCATCATCTTCATCATCAAACGCCAATGGCAGCACGTGGGCTGGATGATCATTTACCTCCTGGCATATCCCATCTACAGCTTCATCCTGCCCCTCTATTCCTTCTGGAACCAGGACAACTTTTCATGGGGCAACACCCGCATCGTCATTGGCGAAAAGGGCGACAAGAAAGTGGTCGCCGTCCAGGACGAGGGCTTTGATCCCAGATCCATTCCTCTGCAGCGCTGGGATGACTATGCTGCTGCCAACGGTCTTCCTGGCCGTCGCGGTGATCCCGCAACTTTCAATCAAGAAAAGAACAATTTCCACACGGGCTACACCGACGAACCCGGAATGATGGAGATGGACGATATGCACTCGACATACTCGTCCGTGAAGCCTGCCAGCACCATATTGGCCGGGTTTCCACAGCAGCAAGGGTATCCGTACATGCCTCCTCAATCACCGGCACCTTTCGGTGCCATGAATCCCAACCGAATGAGTACCATGACCGGCCTGACCCAGTTCAAAGACGCGCCCGTCAGCCTCCACGGAAGGCATATGAGCATGCTGAGTCTGGGAAGTCAAGCGCGATTCAACACTCCGTCTCCAGCGCCCTACCAAGACCACCCTCGAAGTCCGTACCAGAGCGGCGGGGGCATGCCATATGCGGCGAGCCGGCCCAGTCTGCTGGGCCTGAACGCGGGCATGAGCCGACCCGGGTCGACGATGGATTTCAGAACCGTGCCATCTGCCGGTCCAAATGACCGTGACATTGTCGACGCCATCAAGGTCGTCCTGGCCGAAGTCGACCTTGACAGCGTGACCAAAAAACAGGTGCGGGCGCTGGTGGAGCAGAGATTGCAGTGTGAAGTGCCCGTTGGTGAGAGGAGGACGTTCTTGGACAAAGCGATCGATAATGAGTTGGCGAATATGTAGCCTGCCTCCTGGTCGCCGCGGCTTGGACAGCTGCATCCGGTTTGACCGTGGCGTTCGACAAGGGCTTCTGAGAAATACTTGCGGGTCTGAGGCCACGAATCATGGATGGATATATGTGATGAGTGATGCTCTGCATTATTTGGCTTTGAAGCGTGATGATCGCCTTGCATGCACTGTTTCAATATGGTACGATTGGGCTAATAAAGATTGATAGCATTTGTAGGGGTGGCCTTGGCTTGGTACGAGATCTATCTCTAGTGGGCTACAGATCAGATCGGAGGATTGGACAGGTCAGTTCAGGAGAAGGCCACGCAAGGCCGATGGATATATTACATATATAATCATGAGACTCTACGCACATACTGACCATATGGCATGCAGTGTGAGAGCCAGGCAAAAATTGGGAGGCAACAGCAAGGTGAAGATGATGGCGATAGGCTTTATAATATTGTAGCTGTCTTCCTGACCTGAGCTCGATCTATCAGAGTAAAATAATTCATCCACTCGAATGTAAGCAGCTTCCACTATGGAAAGCAGTCTTCAGAGACTATCGCTCTTGCTCGTTGACGGGGCCATGTCAAGTAAGGACTGACGACTCTGCTGACCTCTCTTCAGACGAAACGGCAAGCCTGTGAATGGCTCCGCCTGTCAGCAGACTCCACCTTACTGAGTTGTCTCGTCCAGGATGTCGCCAAGAACATTGCAGGTCTGGAGACTTGAGGACAGCAGTCCTAATCATCTCGCCAGGTGGTGCAGACATCAGCGTCAGTGGAGGCACCACTCTTCTATCTCGGAGCTCATCTGCCGCGGGATGCAGTCGCTGGCGTCAGTCGAAGCGCCTTCCCTGCAGAGATGCCAAACAGCTCGCCATGTTCTCCTGGGTGCCTTTATATTCACTCTCCTCTTCAGGGACGCCGGAGATCGTCTGCGCGTCAATTCCTGAGCGGAACACCACGGTAGTCCAGATCAATGATTCCGCGAGTACCCCAGGTCCTGGGCTGATCTCGAACCGATGGATAGGTGAGTTGTCTGACAATCTCACGGGCCAAAAGACCAAGACAAAACACCTACCTTTTCCTCATTGACAATATATGATGTCTGTGAAGATTCCAACACGAGCAGCGTTGGAGACTGCTCGACATTCTATCCGCGAGTAGGACAGAGGCAAGGATAGAGGCAAGAAGGATAGAGGCAAGAAGGATAGAGGCAAGAAGGATAGAGGCAAGAAGGATAGAGGCAAGAAGGATAGAGGCAAGAAGGATAGAGGCAAGAAG
>Ga0255336_100418_pt1 | contig 70584 bp, 60 predicted proteins | sample MeOH1_35cm_T3_17_FD_189102 | JGI IMG/M metagenome (GOLD analysis project Ga0255336, IMG submission 189102) | Sandy soil microbial communities from University of British Columbia, Vancouver, Canada - MeOH1_35cm_T3_179 | ecosystem: Engineered > Artificial ecosystem > Sand microcosm > Unclassified ... | reverse complement strand
AAACACGCCGCACGGGCAACAACGGTCCCGGCAGGATCGAGCAGAAGAGAGGAGCCGTCGAAGACGAGTCCATCGTTTCCACCCACCTGATTGACCAGAAGCACGAATGCATTGTGCCGTTCCGCAATGGCAGCAAGCATTCTCTGACGGACTGCGGGCTTCCCCTGATTGAACGGCGACGCCGAGATATTGAGAATGAGCCGCGGATGCCCATTGAGCACCGCCCCATCCGCCAGCCACTGCTGCATCAGCGCATCGACCGGATCGACAGGATAGAGCTGGCGGGGCCAGAAGTCCTTATCATTCCATGCGTCTTCGCAGATCGTAATAGCGACGGGCTGCTCGCCGACGAATGTCAGTGATTGCGAGGCCGCAGGCTCGAAGTAACGCTGTTCATCGAATACGTCATAGAAGGGCAGAAGCGTCTTCCGCTGCACAAAAGCAACCTTGCCTCCGGACAGCAGGGCCGCGACATTGCAGACACGTTTGCCCACGGCAGAGCTGGCCGGCATGACCGAGCCCACAAGAAGCGCCGGGCGGCCCGGTGCAGCCGTCCACGCAGCGATCTCGTCCACTGCCTGAACCGCCCTGTCGATAAATGCGGTCTTCTCCAGAAAATCGGCAGGAGGGTAGCCACAGACACAGAGCTCAGGAAAGACAACCAGCTCCGCTCCCTGCTCCTCTGCGCGGGCAGCAAATTCAAGGATCTTTTTTGTGTTTCCGGTGAAATCGCCCACCGTGGGATTAATCTGCGCCAGAGCTATCTTCACGGCTCTAGTCTAACGCTTCCCTCGCCCACACGGAACGAAGGAAGCCCAGACCGGGATCAGCTCCCGGTGCCACCCACAACAACCCCAACGGTACGAGCGAGAATCTTCATATCGAGCCACAGGCTCCAGTTCTCGACATAAGCCGTATCGAGAGAGATGTAGCTGTCGAACGAAGGATCCTGACGCGCCTCCACCTGCCACAGCCCGGTGATGCCGGGAAGAACGTTCAGACGGCGAAGATGCTCGATGTCGTACTGCTCGACCTCGCGCGCGATTGGAGGACGCGGACCAACCAGACTCATGTCGCCACGAAGAACGTTGTAGAACTGCGGCAGTTCGTCGAGCGAGTACTTCCGCAGAAAACGGCCCACTCGCGTGATGCGCGGATCGTTGGTGATCTTGAAGAGCACGCTGTCGCGCTCGTTCATATGCGCCAGCTTCTCTTTCAGCTTGTCGGCATCGCGCACCATGGTGCGGAATTTGTAACAGGAGAAGGTACGTCCCTTACGGCCGATACGATGAGCACGGTAGAAGATCTGGCCCTCGGAGTCGAACCGGATCGCGAGAGCGATCGTCAGCATAAGAGGCGACAGCATCAGCAGCGCAATCGAAGAGAGCGTGATGTCAAGCATGCGCTTGAGCAGAAAAGCTCCAATAGGAAAGTCGCGGCGATGCAACGGAATCGTCGGGAACTGCCCGACATACTCCACCGGAGCATTCCAGGCGAGGCCGTCGTAAAGATCAGGCACCACCCGCACGTCGATTCCGAACATACGGGCCTCTTCGACCGTATTGATGATGAGCTTCTTATCTCCCGGCACCGAGAAAAAGATCTCGTCGACAAAGAGCGAGCGGGCAAGCGAGAGGCAGTTACGCACATCGCCAACGATATCGACATCGTCGAGCTCGGACTCGCGCTCCGTGAGCGCAACGAAGCCCTTGAAGCGATAGCCGAGATGCTGGAGCGAATCCAGATGATTGCGCAGAGCATGTCCGACGCGACCTGCGCCTACGATGAGCACATTACGTGTCTCGATACCGGCAAGGCTGCGGCGATAAAAGCTGCGTCTTTCCACGCCGCGCCGAACGCACAGCAGCATGGTCGAAAATGCAACCATCAGCATTACAACAATGCGCGAGACCGCTGTACCGTCCGAAAGATAAAGTGTTCCGCACAATACCAGTCCGGCAGTCAGCGACGCCTGAATCGTCATGCGCTGTTCATGCAGACCGTTCCGGCTCTGGATAGGACCATAGAGACCGTAAGAGCGCGAAAAGAAGATCAGGGAAACCGCATACCAGCAGAGGTATAGCAGTAATGTCTGTAGAGAAGCTTGAGCTAAATGAGGCGCTGAATGAACAGAAACCTCAGAAGAGAGCATACCGCGGGTACGAAGGGCCACGGCCCCTGCCACCAGCACTGTTAAAAAATCGAGTGAAGCCCGAACGAGACTTGTCACCGATGGACGCCGAAAGACACCAACCGAAGCTGATTGACCTCGACTGCCATGAGCAGTTGACTTTCGTCCCGAGACAATTACTTGCTGTAGATAGTCTGGAGTCGCCATAGTTCACGCCTCGCAACCAGTTTCCCAGGCTTGAAGGTTGGCGACGGTCCCAAGTCCCAATAGGATGCAAGGCACGCCTTACCAACAAATGAAATTACAGTTAACCAATTCGACACGAAGTAGAGGCGTAGAGTTGCTTTATCTTTTGCACACACCCATCTGCCATCGCTGGGCAGCTAACTCTGTCTATAACTTAGAGTTTACCGGCAAATGATCCAACCGCGCAACCAAAACCCCTGTCTTCTTTTAGTGAAAAAACGTAACTGTTACGATTCCACCTTTGTGGAATCGCTATAAAACCAAAACCCTGAAATATTCGATAGGTTGTGCTCTGTGGACGATTCATTTTGCTCTATAGATTGGGCATTACAAGTTCATCAAGCTGTAAAAATTCCTGAAGAACAGGATCGTCACTTTTTTCCATCTCTTCCATCGTTCCAAAGAAGTGCGCCTTCCCCGCATGAAGAAATACGACCCGGTCAGCAAGTTTTTTTGCGAACCGCATGTCGTGCGTAACGACGATGCTGGTGAGATGAAGCTGCTGCTTAAGCCGTTCGATAAGGTCGCCGAGCAGATGAGCCATCAACGGATCGACCATCGTCGTGGGCTCGTCATAAAGAATAGCCTCGGGCTGCGCGGCCAGTGCGCGAGCAATAGCCACGGAGCGCTTCATGCCGGTAGAGAGATCCGAAGGCAACAGGTCTTCCATCCCCGCAACGCCAACCATCTCCAGCAGGCCTTTGACCACCTGCGTAATCTGCTCTTCCGTCAGCTCACCGCGCTCGCGTAAGGGAAAGGCCACATTCTCGCCGACCGTAATGGAGTCGAATAACGCGCCGTTTTGAAAGACCATCGTCACCTTGCGGCGAACGATCTGCATCTGGCGCTCGGTGTATCCGGTAATGTCGTCCCCTGCAACACGAATCGTTCCACTGTCCGGCTTGAGAAATCCCATCAGCATCTGCAGCGAGACCGACTTTCCAACACCGCTGCGCCCCAGGATGCACAAGGTCTCTCCAGGCAACACGCAGAAGTTCACATCCTCAAGAACGACAAAGCCGCCGAACGACTTCGACACATGCTCAAAGGAGATATAGGGACCAGGCTTGTTGCGCACCTCGGCGACAGCCTCCGCCGCAGAGGCATTCTGCTGTGCCGCCTGATCCATGAATTCCTCGACAACAGGAGCGACCTCTGACGAGACCTCCGCTGTAAGCGGAACCGAAGCATCCTGCGAATGCCCCAGCTGATCGTCGGAGATGTGCGCCGACCCTTCGGCATCATCTCTTTCAATAGCTCTTCGCTTATCGTCTCCCGGAGCTCTCTGCGTCTCCTGAGACGAGCCGTTCCGCGGCACCTCTGATGGTTCGCCGGCCATTACGTTTCCCCTCTTCCGTATTGTTGCACCTGAGAGAAGCGTTTTGCGTCAGTCATCCAGGGCATCGAGATGCAACTGCGCCTCCGCAAACTCCTCGGGAGTGTTCAGATTCGCAAACCACAGATGCGCGGCAGCGCGCTGTCCCTCCGTAAGAACCTCTTCCTTGCCCTGCCCTGTAAACGCTGACAACAATGCAACGGCCTCTGTTTCTTTCCATGAAGAGCTTAGAAGCGTATCGCCACAGGAGACTCCATCCCTGTGTGCCAGAGCGCGAGCAGCATCTTCAAGTACGGGGTACAGCTTGAATCTCGCCTGCGAAGCGGCTTCGGTAATAAAGGGAGCCACCTCCCGGTGCAGAAGACAAAGCGTAGGCTGCGGCACCTCGTCGACAACAAATAACGCAACCCGCACTTTACCGCCCTCGATAACACCTTTGGCCCACTGCCGAAGCAGTGCCTTCGGCAGAAAAGGCATATCCACAGGGAGAATCATCGTCCACTCCCGGCTGTTATGCGTAAGCGCGGCTTCGATTCCCCCCAGCGGACCGCAACTCTCGCGAAGATCCGGAACGATTGGCGCAAAAGCCGCCAGTTCAGGCCGACTGCCAAGGATATAAACCTCGTCTGTAAGCTCCCTCAGCTTACAGACAGCGCGCTGAATCAAAGGCCTCCCCGCCAGCGGAAGCAGCCCCTTATCCTGCCCCATGCGCAGACTGCGCCCACCGGCCAGAACATAGGCTCCGATGGCAGGAAGACCCATCAGGCACCCGCCAGAGTGAAAAACCGCACGATCGATTCGATCCCGCGATGAAAGTTCGCAAGATGAAACTTCTCATTGGGAGCGTGCAGGTTATCGTCGGGAAGCCCAAAGCCCATCATCAGGGTGGGTACCTTCAGTCCATGCTCGAAGTCGCCGACGATCGGAATAGAGCCGCCGCCACGCACAAAGACCGTATCGGTCCCGAAGACCTCATGCATCGCCTCGGTGGCAGCCTTCACGTAGCTGTTATCCGTAGAGACCACAATCGGGTCCGCCGAGTGGATCAAGCGCACCGTTACCTCAACTCCGCGCGGCACAATCGATTCGACGTAAGCCTTGTACTGAGCAAACACCTCAGCGGGCACCTGATCGGGTACCAGTCGCATGCTGACCTTCGCAACCGCCTTTGCGGGGATAACCGTCTTGGCTCCCGCTCCAATAAAGCCGCCGGGCATCCCATGCACATCGAGCGTAGGACGCGCCCAAGTCCGCTCGAGCACGCTGTAACCAGCCTCCCCGGTAAGCTCCTTCGAGCCAATCTCCGTCGCCCGGTAGTGCTCTTCGTCAAACGGCAATGCCTTCCATGCCTTCAGCTCATCGTCTGAAGGCGCTGCGACCTTGTCATAAAAGCCGGGAATCAGAATGCGCCCGTTCTCGTCCTTGAGCTTCGCAATAATCTGCGCCAGCGCCACGAAGGGGTTCGGCGCAGCCCCGCCATACATACCCGAGTGCAGATCGATGCGCGCTCCCCGCACCTCGATCTCCGTGTAGATCATGCCTCGCAGACCGACACAGAGCGTAGGAAGCTCCGGCGCAAACATCTCCGTATCGCTGACGAGCGCGACATCGGCCCGAAGCTGGTCTCCATGCTCACGCACAAACCACGCAATGCCTTCGCCACCCACCTCCTCTTCGCCCTCGATAAGAACGCGAATGTTGACCGGCAGCTTGCTGCCGTTCGCCGCGAAGAGCGACTCCAGCGCCTTCACATGCATCCACATCTGGCCCTTGTCGTCCACCGCGCCACGAGCGTAAAGATTGCCGTTGCGCTCTGCCGGTTCAAAGGGAGGCGTCGTCCACTCATCCAGAGGCTCGGCAGGCTGCACATCGTAATGTCCGTAGCAGAGCACCGTAGGCGCGGCCCCCTCCGCATGCAGCCAGTCGGCATAGACCAGAGGATGTCCATTGGGGTGCTCCGGCGTCACCGTCTCGACCAGGCGCACATTTTCCATGCCGATACGGCGAAGCTCCGCGGCGATAAACTCGGCAGCCCGTCGAACATTGGAGGCATGTTCCGGCAACGTGGAGATGGAAGGAATGCGAATCAAGTCCTTCAACTCCTCCACAAAACGCCTCTGGTTGCTACGCGCAAACTCGATTGCCGCCGATACCGTCTTCCCTGCCATGCCTGCTCCCTTCGCCGTGCGATTCACTCTCAACAACGCTGAATGAAAGTATATGCAACGAAAACCTCCTCATCGTTCGGCAGCGGCATCTAATACCGGACAGAGAGTCAATTCACAAGGAGAGGCGTATGACCACCTCAAAAGACGATGGAAACATGATCGACGATCTTGCCCACTTCGATCTCATCGGGGAGATTGCCGACTGCAACAGCAAAAAACCCTGGCCCTCCAGACACTACGCAAAAACTCTCTTCAAGAAAGAAGACTTCAGAACCGTCCTGATCGCGATGGAGCCCGGCTCACGCATGAAGGAGCACCACGCCGACGGCACCATCTCCGTCCAGGTCCTGCGAGGAGAGATCCGCTTTATCACTCGAGGAAAGCCCATCTCCCTCCACGAAGGAGGCCTGATCACCTTAGGCGCATCCATTCCCCATGAGATCGAATCCGTCAAAGACTCGGCCTTTCTGCTCACCATCTCCTGGCCAAGTAATCAGGAGCTGCTGGCAATGAAGCACCGCGGCTACGGCACCTAGAGATACCCATGAAGCTGAAGATAAAGCGCGTATACGACGTCCCGGAAAAGACAGATGGAAAGCGAATCCTCGTAGATCGACTTTGGCCGCGAGGTTTATCGAAGGAAAACGCGGCCGTCGATCTCTGGCTCAAGGAGATCGCCCCCAGTGACAAGCTCCGCAAGTGGTTTGCCCACGATCCCGCAAAGTGGGCGGAGTTTAAAGATCGTTACCACGTGGAATTGAGTCATAACAATGCGATGGTGAACTCCCTGAAAGAAGCTATTGGACATGGCCCCGCCACACTGGTCTATGGAGCGAAAGATGAGCAGCATAACCAGGCCCTCGTTCTTCTAGAGCTGTTGCAGCATTGACCAGCATCTATTCAACGCTGCTTATACGCTCCCAAAAAGTTCTAATGCTGCTCGCTTGAACGAAGCCGAAACAGCAAAATACTCTTCATGCAGACCATCAAGCAGAGCTGGAACACCGAAGCCTACGCGGCAAACGGCCGCTTCGTCGCAAATCTCGCCTCAGGAGTGGTGGAGCTTCTGGCCCCGCAGGCAAACGAACGCATTCTCGATGTTGGTTGCGGTGACGGCGCATTGACAGAGCAGATAGCCGCGTCAGGCGCTCTCGTCAAAGGTGTGGATAATTCCCCCTCGATGCTCGAAGCTGCGAAAAAGCGCGGCCTCGATGTGGATCAGCACAGCGCCGACGCTCTTCCCTACCAGCATGAGTTCGACGCCGTCTTCTCCAACGCCGCCCTGCACTGGCTCTCCGCAGACAGACATCCTGCCCTGCTTGCGTCGATTCATCGCGCCCTCAGGCCCGGCGGTCGCTTCGTCGCGGAGATGGGTGGTCAGGGAAACATCGCCGCCATCCGCACTGCGCTCTCCGCCGTGCTCGCGCCCTATGGCATCGACACCGAGGAGGCCGCAGCTTCCTTCTATCCAGCGCCAACGGTATATCGTCGGCTGCTCGAAGAGGCAGGCTTCAGGGTAGATTCCATCGAGCTGATCCCCCGACCGACTCCACTTCCCGGCGGCATGACAGAGTGGCTCGAGACCTTCCGCAACGGCGTGCTGGACCGCCTGCCCCCGGCTGACCGGACCACAGTGCTCAACCGAACAGTGCAACTGCTGGAGCCGATCCTTCGCGACGGCGACGGAAACTGGGTTGCGGACTATGTACGCCTGCGGTTCTCAGCGCGAGCCAGGAGCTAGCGGCAGTTCACCGGCGTCTCCTCGGCACCGCCAAGGTTGTCGAGACTGACTAACAGCAGACTGTTGAGGTGCGCCAGCTCGCTGTCGGAGACTCCGCGCCATAGCTCCTCCTGCAACACCTGCAGCTTCGCATCGACGGTCTGGATCAGATGCTCCCCTGCTGCCGTCAGGCTGGCGGTCACAATGCGGTCGTTAACCCGGTCTTTGCCGCGAACGATAAACCCTCCGGCCTCAAGGTGCTTCAACAGCATCTGCGCCGTCTGCGGAGTGATGTAACAGGAACGTGCAAGCTGCGCTCCTGAGCTTCCGGGCTCATTGCGCACGGCAAACAACACCTGCAGCTGCGCAGTCGTAACCCCACTGGGCCGCAGCTGATCGTCCATTCGAATGCGGAACTGCTGCAGGATTCGCTTCATGTTGCGAAGCACCTGCCTTCCTTGCTGATAGCGCAGGTCCGGCGTATCGACCACTCCCTCCGCTTGCTGCTCCGTCTTGTTCTGTCGGTGTGACACAGAATATCAGCTAGCTGATATTATATCAGTAAGCTGATATGTCAACTGCCGTCGCCACCCCAAGCCCCTCTCTCGCTGCCTGGAAGCCGAGCCACAATCCGTGGGCCGTCGCGCTGACGGTGACGCTGGCGACCTTCATGGAGGTGCTCGATACCTCCATCGCGAACGTCGCCCTGCCCCACATGGCCGGTACTCTCGGCGCAAGCCAGGAGGAGGCTACCTGGGTGTTGACCAGCTATCTGGTCTCGAGCGCCATCGTGCTCCCCATCTCCGGCTGGCTCTCGAACCGCTTCGGGCGCAAGCGCTTCTACATGACCTGCGTGGCGCTGTTTACGATCTGTTCGCTGCTCTGCGGCATCGCCCAGACGCTCCCCATGCTCATCATCGCGCGCATCCTGCAAGGCGCTGGAGGCGGCGGTCTCGCGCCAAGCGAACAGGCCATCCTCGCCGACACCTTCCCGGTTGAAAAGCGCGGGCAGGCCTTCGCGGTCTACGGCATGGCGGTCGTCGTCGCGCCCGCCATCGGCCCTACGCTCGGTGGCTGGATCACCGACAACTTCAGCTGGCACTGGATCTTCTTCATCAACCTGCCCGTCGGTCTGCTTTCGCTCTACCTCAGCAACCGCATGGTCGAAGATCCGCCGCACCTCAAGGTCCGCATGAAGGAAGCTCAAGGGGAGCGAGTGGACTTCTTCGGCCTCGGCCTCGTCGCCATCGGCGTAGGCTTCCTCGAGTTCACCCTCGACAAGGGACAGGAGAAGGACTGGTTCGGCTCCCAGATGATCGTTACCTGTGCGATTCTGGCCGCGGTCACCCTGATCGTTTTCGTCCTCTGGGAGTGGAACCACTCGCACCCCATCGTCGACCTGAAGCTTCTGAAGAACCGAAACTTCGGCACCGCAGTCTTCCTGCAACTGATCCTCGGCATGGTGCTCTTCGGAAGCACAGTGCTGATCCCGCAATATCTCCAGGTCCTGCTCGGCTACACCGCCGAACGCGCAGGTATGGTGCTGTCTCCCGCGGGCTTCGTCATGATGCTCATGATGGCGGTCGCTGGACGCTCGCTGGGCAAGTTCGACCCGCGCCTGATGGTGGCCCTGGGATACGTAGCAACCGCCGCAGGCATCTACAACCTCACCCGGCTCGATCTCAACACAGCCTTCGATACGGTCACCCTGTGGCGCATGATCCAGGTCGTCGGCCTGCCGTTCGTCTTCATTCCCATCAGCACGCTGAACTACGTGGGCGTTCCGGCGAACAAGACCAATCAGATCTCCAGCCTCTCCAACTTCGCCCGCAATCTCGGTGGAAGCATGGGAACGGCGCTGCTGACGACCTTCATCTCGCGAAGCGCTCAGGTGCATCAGGCTGCCCTGGCAGCCAACGTGATCCCGGGCAGCGTCCCCTACCGTCGCTACATGGACAGCATCACGTCGATGCTGACCGCTCAGGGCATGTCAGCGGCTGCAGCCTCACAGATGGCTCTCGGCCGCGCCTATCAGGAGATGCAGCGGCAGGCCTCCATGCTCAGCTACAAAAACGCCTTCTTCATCCTGTCGGTGGTCATCCTGTGCCTCGTTCCCCTGCCGGCCATAATGCGCCTGCCGAACAAGACGGCCAAGCCCGACCCCGAGGCCATGGGCGGCCACTAAGGCTCTCCTGTCCATGTCTTCTCCTCATGCGGCGGGTTGCAGACTGCTCCAATGGGTGTCAGCCCTTACCGCTTTGTTTCTGACAGGTTACGAATTGCCCCACGCTCCACCCCGCTATCTCGGGAACCATTTACACTAGAGGCGTTGCGTATAAGCAACACGTACACTAAAGATGTTGCCTATACGCAACACGAGAATTGTCGTCTATTGACGACGCGAAGGACGCCGCTTTTGTTCAACTCAGTCATAGCAAAAGTCTTTGGAACCAGTAACGAACGCGCGGTCAAGCGCCTGATGCCTATCGTCGCCCAGATCAACTCGCTGGAGCCGGCGACCCAGGCTCTCAGCGACGAAGAGCTGCGCAACAAGACCGCCGAGTTCCGCAAGCGGATCGCCGACGCCATCGCGGGGATCGAAGACGCCGACGAGCGTCAGGCCGCTGAAAAAGCCGCCCTCGACGCCATCCTTCCCGAGGCCTTCGCCGTCGTACGCGAGGCCGGACGCCGCGTGGTGAACATGCGCCACTTCGATGTGCAGCTGATCGGTGGCACCGTCCTGCACTCCGGCAAGATCGCCGAGATGAGAACCGGCGAAGGTAAGACCCTCGTCGCCACCCTTCCCTGCTACCTGAACGCACTCGCCGGACACGGAGTCCACGTCGTCACAGTCAACGACTATCTGGCCAAGCGCGACGCCGAGTGGATGGGCAAGATCTATGGCTTCCTCGGCCTCTCCGTCGGTGTCATCGTGCACGATCTCGACGACCAGCAGCGCCGCGAGGCTTACGCCGCCGACATCACCTACGGAACCAACAACGAGTTCGGCTTCGACTACCTGCGCGACAACATGAAGTTCGAGCTGGCCGACCAGGTGCAGCGCGGCCACTACTACTGCATCGTCGACGAGGTGGACTCCATCCTCATCGACGAAGCCCGCACCCCGCTCATCATCTCCGGCCCCACCGATCAGACCACCGACAAGTACGCCCGCGTAAACATCATCATCCCGCAGCTTGAGCTGGGCGAGCTGGTTGAGACCCTCGAGACCAAGACCTGGACCGGAGACTACGTCGTCGACGAGAAGACCCGCGCCATCACCGTCACCGACGAAGGCTGGGAGAAGATCGAAAAGCTCCTCGGCATCGGCAACATCGCCGACCCCGAGAACTGGGACCTCAAGCACCACGTCGAAGTAGCCATCAAGGCCCACTCCCTCTACAAGCGTGACGTGGAGTACGTGGTCAAGGACGGCGAAGTCATCATCGTCGACGAGTTCACCGGCCGCCTGATGCCGGGCCGCCGCTGGTCCGATGGCCTGCACCAGGCCGTCGAAGCCAAGGAAGGCGTCGCCATCCGCAAGGAAGACCAGACGCTGGCGACCATCACCTTCCAGAACTACTTCCGCATGTACAAGAAGCTCTCGGGCATGACCGGCACTGCCGAGACCGAGGCTGCGGAGTTCGACAAGATCTACAAGCTCGAGATCGTCGTCATCCCCACCAACCGTCCCATGCTGCGCATCGAGAACCCCGATGTCGTCTATCGCACCGCGAAGGAGAAATACTTCGCCGTAGCCGACGAGATCGCTCGTCTACACGAGCAGCGACAGCCGGTGCTGGTCGGCACCACGAGCATCGAAAAATCCGAGCTCCTCTCCGAGATCCTCAAGCGAAAAGGCGTCCGCCACGTCGTCCTGAACGCGAAGTTCCACGAGAAGGAAGCCGAGATCGTCGCACAGGCAGGCCGCCTCGGCATGGTCACCATCGCCACCAACATGGCAGGCCGCGGTACCGACATTCTCCTCGGCGGCAACGCCGACTTCATGGCCCGCCAGGACCTCGTGCGCAAGTCACAGGCACGCGCCGTCTCCGCCGCCGAAGGAGCCATCTCCCCCGTCGCCGGTCCCGGCATGTTCCGCTTCTACTATCAGTCGCAGGAGTTCGAGACCACGCAGGAGGCCTGGGACGCCGCCGTCGCCGCCCACTCCAGCGCCGCACAGAAGGAACACGACGCCGTCATCGCCGCCGGTGGCCTGCACATCATCGGCACCGAGCGCCACGAATCCCGCCGCGTCGACAACCAGCTTCGCGGACGCGCCGGACGTCAGGGCGATCCCGGCGCCTCGCGCTTCTATCTCTCGCTCGAAGACGACCTCATGCGCATCTTCGCGCGCGAGTGGGTCTCCACGCTGCTGCAACGCCTCGGCATGGAAGAGGGCGTTCCCATCGAGAGCGGCATGATCTCCCGCCGCATCGAGGCTGCGCAGAAGGCAGTCGAGACGCAGAACTTCGAGTCGCGCAAACACGTCCTCGAGTACGACGACGTGATGAACAAGCAGCGCGAGGCCGTCTACGGTCTGCGCAAGCAGCTGATGGAAGGCACCGACCAGAAGCAGCTCATCAACGACGACTATCTCTCGACGGTGCTCTCAAATCTCCTCGACGAGAACGCCCCCGAAAAGGCGCATCCCGACGAGTGGAAGACCGAGGCCCTCTTCTCGCAGATCTACGATCAGTTCGGAGCGCATCTCGAAAACGAGATCGATATCTCGAACCTCGGCCGCCACGAACTTGGCGAAGCCATCTTCGAAAAGCTTCAGGCACGCTATGAGATGAAGGAGCGCATTCTGGGAGCGCAGGCCATGCGTTACCACGAGCGCGTCGTCATGCTCAGCGTCCTCGACGGTCTCTGGAAGGATCACCTCCTCCAGATGGACCACTTGAAGGAAGGCATCGGTCTGCGCGGCTACGCTCAGCAGGATCCTCTGGTGGCCTACAAGAAGGAGTCCTTCGAGATGTTCGAGGCCATGATGCTGCGCTTTCAGGAAGACACGCTGCGGCACCTCTTCCGAATGCAGATCATCGGCCCCGATGGTAACCCCATCGAGAGCATCGACCAGCTTCCTCCGACCTTTACGCCACCCGGCGCTCAATCATCGTCCGAGCCGGCGGGCCTCCCGCAGCAGGCATCTGCCGAAGCCGCTACGGAGCAACACAGGCCGGTGCCGATTCAGACGCGCGCTCCTTCGACGACGATCGACGCCCTCGAGCATGAGTTTCAAAGGAAGAAGCAGCGCGAGCTTGACCAGGCCCGCGCTGTAGGAATGGCGAATACAGCGGCCAACGGAAATGCTCCACGTGTCACCGGAGACAAGGTGGGCCGCAACGATCCCTGCCCATGCGGCTCCGGCAAGAAGTTCAAAAAGTGCCACGGCGCTGAGGCGTAAGTAGCAGATTCACACAAGAGAAAGGCGGCCGATCGAAACAATCGGCCGCCTTTCTCTTTGTCCTCTACTTTTGAAGATCGTCCAGCAGCAGATTCGCTTTGGTGGCAAGCGTCTTCGCTCCTTCCACGTCGCCGGAGTTCAACGCCTCCCGAGACTGACGCAGAAAATTTCTAATGCGGCTAACCTGCGATCTCTCTGTCTGAATCTTCCGGGCAGGAAGGCCGTTCAGACGGCCCTCGATGGAGCCGATCAGGTCGGAAGCCTCTCGTTGCAGACGAGGATTGGTGTCTCCGCCCAGGGAGAGCGCCCCAATTGCCGCGTCCTCCGGGGAGACCGAGGCAGGCGGAGTATCGACCGCCGGAATCTGCTGCGAAGTGGTGGTATTGGGAGCAGTGACCGGCCTGCGCCTGCGTTCCCGTCGAGGATAAGAACCCGACACCATCGGCACCGGCGGCAGATCGGCCGGTGGAGGTTCGATCATAGTAGGCGGGTCCGTCTGTGGAATCTCGACGACCTCCACCGGCTGGCTGATCGGAGGCAGAGGCCGCAACATCGTTTTGTGCCGACATCCGCTCAGGCCACAAGTGAGCACACAGGTCAGCCCTGCCCATCGTATCGCCGCTTTCATCGTCACGATGCTCACACGTGCTCTCCCATAGCTCTGCGGCTTACTCCCGCAATCTTTCTTGTCTCCGTCGCCGAGCCTGCCGCTATCGGCAGCCGCAACGTAAACGTCGTTCCCCGATCGCGGGCGCGCGGATCGGCATTCGACCGCACATCCAAGGCCCCGCCATGCAATTGCAGGATGCGATAGGTCATCGCCAATCCGATTCCGCTGCCTCTGGGTTTTGTGGTGAAGTACAACTCAAAGATACGCGGAAGAACCTCGGGAGGGATACCCTCTCCCTCATCGATCACCTCGACCACACCAAGCTGATGGTCACGCCGCAACGCGATCTTCAGCACGCCTCCGTGCGGCATCGCCTGCATGCCGTTCAGCAGCAGGTTCAGCAACGCCTGACGAACCAGTTCGGCATCGACCCGCACCGTCAGCGGCTCCCCCGGTGCATCGACAACAACTCGTACGCCATTCTGCTGCATCTCGACAGCGGTCAGCTCTGCCACTGAATCGACCACCTGCCGCAGATCGTGCTCACGCAGCTTCAACTCCATAGGCCGCGAGAAGTCCGCCAGCGTCTGCACCACGCGGTCCAGCCTCTTCATCTCTCCGGCAAGAATGTCGACGTGGCGCTGCGCTCCTCCAAAGGCCTGAGGATCTGCCGCTGCCAGCTTGCTGCGCAGCAGCTCCAGATGAACCACCATCGCGTTGATGGGATTCTTGACCTCGTGCCCCACACCCGCCGTGAGTCGCCCGATTGCCGCCAGGCGACGCGAGATCTCCAGTTCCTGGCCCAGCTGCATCACCGACTCCAGATCGCGCAGCATCACCAGCGTTCCCATACCGCCCCCGCCCGATCCATCGTCGAAGCGGTCCAGCGAAATCTGCACCTGACGGCCATCCTCCAGTGTCACGCTCTCCGCGCTGACTGAATCCCCGTCGGCGAAGGCGGTAAGCACAGCAGCTCCAAGCGCCGTCTCCGGCTCGAAGATCTCCTCCAGCTGCTTTCCCACTAAGTTGATCTCGGGATAATTCAGAAAATAAGCCACCGCATCCGAGACCATCACGGCGCGGCGATCCGCAGTAAATAAAAGCACACCGTCGCGCAATGTATCGAGCATCTGGTTCAGATTCGCCTGCAGCGCCGTATAACCGGCCTCCTTCGAGCGCATCTGCTCACCCAGCCTGTCGATCGTCTGCGCCACCCTTACAACCGTATCGTTGCCTGACTTGTCCTGTGCAGGTGGCGATGCCGTCTCCCCCACTGCCTGCAGTGTCAACTTGTCCAGCTGTCGGCTGATCTGCTCAATAGGCTGCAGAGCCGCATTCGCCAGCACCGCTGCGGCAATCATCGCCGCCAAAGCTGCCAGCAAAGCAAAGAGACCCGCCGCCTTCAGCCACGGCTCGTAGGAGTTTCTCAGAAACGTCGACCGCACTCCCACATGCACAACCAGAAACGGCTTGCCGTTCCGGTCCAGCGGCTGCAGGGTATCGAACACCTGGGGACTTCCAAAGACCTGCCGGCGCTGATACGCCACACTTCCGTTGCGGATACTCTCCAGACTGTTGCGCTGTCCCGTCGGCTGCCCCACCTCATCGGGGTCCGTACTGACGACGATTACCCCTCGCGCATCTGTCACACTGACGTCCTGCACGGTCGGCGAGTAGCGCACAATCGCGTTCATCACATCAGCAAGCGGTTGATAGTTCCGCAGAGCATCGACAACCGAGGCATAGAGCGCCTCGTCGCTTAAATCGGCAGGTGGATTCGCGCGCAGTCCGGTCTCAACCGCCTGCCGGGTCATCAGCGTGACCTCGTTGGCAAGTACGTTATTGGCCGCCGCCGTCTGTTCGATCCTCTGCCGTAAAAGTTCTCCGACAAACAGAATCGACAGCACAACGACGATCGCAAACGTCAGTCCGGTAGCCGATACCACCAGCTTCGTCTTCAGCCGCATTGCCTAATCCACCAGGGCAGAGTTGTTCGAGTATTCCTTTAACTTATTCTGCAATGTCTTGGAACTGATACCCAGAATCTCCGCGGCCTTAGTTTTGTTGTTGTGAGTCGACATCAGCGTCTTCAAAATGAGCTGACGCTCCGCCTCGTCGACCGTTGTCCCCACCTCTACCCGGACCGTATTCTGATCCTCCAGATATCGCTCAACCTCACTCGATCTCGGTGTCTCCGTGGAGGTCTCCACATTCGCCAGACGAACCCCGCCCTTGGTCATCACAGGCGCAAACCCCGGCTCGCCAAAGTTAGGAGGAAGATGCTCAATCCCCAGCATCCCCGTTCCGGCCATGATCGTTGCGCGCTCGATCGTGTTGCGCAGCTCACGCACATTGCCCGGCCACGAGTACGTCATCATTCGCTTCAGCAGTGCCTCTTTCAGGCCGGTCACCGTGCAGCTATGCCGCTCGTTCATGTCGGCAATCATCTTCTGCGCAATCGGAGCGATATCCTCCAGATGCTCACGCAGCGGAGGCATCTGAATATTGAAGACATTCAAGCGGTAGTACAAGTCTCCGCGCAGCTCTCCCGAGGCAACAGCCTCCTCCGGGTCCTTATTGGTTGCGGCCACCACACGCACATCCACCGGCATCTCCGTCTTGCTTCCCAACCGGCGCAGCGTCCTGTCTTCCAGCACACGCAGAAGCTTCGCCTGGGTCGCGGCGGGCATCTCGCCGATCTCGTCCAGCAGCAGCGTGCCCTCCTCCGCCAGCTCGAAACACCCGGCCCTGCGCTCCAGCGCGCCTGTAAAGGCGCCCTTCTCATGACCGAAGATCTCGCTCTCGATCAAAGTCTCCGGAATAGCGGCGCAGTTGACTGCAACAAACGGCTTGTTCCGCCGCGAGCTCAGCTCATGCAGCGCCCGGGCCACAAGCTCCTTGCCCGTGCCGCTCTCCCCTGTAACAAGAACGCTGACATTCGACGGCGCAACACGCTCAATCAGCGAGAATATCTCCTTCATCTTCGTCGAGGTTCCCACCAGCGGCCCCAGTATCCCGGTCTCCCTCTGGCGGCGCACCTCCGGACTCACTCCAACCACATCCGTATGCTGGCGGCTTGCATTCTGCAGAACGGTGCGCAGACGCAACGGATCGACGGGCTTGGGGATATAGTCGTAGGCTCCCTTGCGCATCGCCTCCACGGCCGACTCAATCGAGCCCTGGGCCGTCATCATCACCACGGCCATATGATCCGGCAGCCCCGCAATACGGTCCAGCAACTCCATTCCGTCCATGCGCGGCATCTTCAGATCGGTGACGACAACCGCGGGATTCCACGCAATCGCCTTCTCCAGCCCCTCCACACCATCCGCAGCGCCCTCGGCCGTATATCCCCAGCTTTCAATCAGCTCGGTCAGCCCGGTACGTGCGTGCACTTCATCTTCTACGATTAAAACGCGTTCCAAAATCTCCCCTGCTTTCCTTCTTCAGAGTTTTTAGGCAAGATACTCTGCTTGGATGCCTCTAAGCCCTCAAGTGTACCCTCCCGGAGGGGTATCGTTTGTGGCTCCGAACGTCGCCTAATGCCTGCATTTCGTCTAACCTGTTGCCGCGCTGATGCTTAGTGGAAAACGGCGGTCTGCGCACGTGCTGGCGCTTCCGCGGACTCACGAGATATCCTTATCTATATGCTTGAACCCGAGATCACGGCTGAGGACTTTGCCCGGCAGCGACAGCAGGATGGTTCCCCCCTCCTATTGGACGTCCGCGAACCCTGGGAGTTTAACGCCGCCAGTCTTCCCGGTGCGTTGCTCATGCCCATGGGAGAGGTTCCCTCCCGCGCCCATCAGGAGCTGGACCCCGACAAGCCCATCGTCGTCCTCTGCCACCACGGCGCACGCTCTCTTTCCGTGACGATGTGGCTTCGCAATCAAGGCTTTGATAACGTGCAGTCGCTTGCCGGGGGCATCGACCGCTGGTCCCGTGTAATCGACCCCCAGGTCCCTCGTTACTGATCTCTAACGCTTCGAAGATCGACCTGTATTTAAAAATTTACCCGGTTGGTACGCCCAACTGCGCTTCGTATCCCACCATCGGCAGACCTTTGGACCACTCCTTGCATCCAAAATGCACAGGGGCGGAAAGAAGCCAAAAAAACCGCCGATGGGAGCTGTATGGGATCTGATCGACCTAACTTTCCCCCGCACGCGGGCGGTGAGAAAGAAAAAAAACAGGATACCGCGCTGCCTTCAAAAGCAGTCACCTACGATCAGCCACTATGGCAGCTCGAGGGTACAATCCAGTTCCCGTCCCCTCCTTCCACCCCGGAACTGTCGCAAAGACAGCAGGATGAGCGCAGCTTGGCCCTGCTGGCAGCCATCGTCGAATCCTCCGACGACGCCATCATCAGCAGCGATCTCAACGGAATCATCACCAGTTGGAATCGGGGTGCTGAACGCGTCTTTGGCTATAAACCCAATGAAATGCTTGGACATCCGACCTCGAAGCTGGCATCTCCTAACTGCCAGGAGGACACCGAGCTTGTCCTCGAAAAGATTCGCCGCGGCGAAACGGTCGACCACTATGAGACTCTGCGCCGCCACAAAGACGGCACCGACATCATCGTCTCCATGACCGTCTCCCCCATCCGCGACTCCTCGGGCAATCTCATCGGAGCCTCCAAAGTCTCTCGCGATATCACCGCGACCCGCCGCGCCGAACAGGCTCTCCGAAATGCCGACAAACTGGCCCTTGCCGGTCGCATGGCAGCCAGCATCGCGCACGAGATCAACAACCCTCTCGAGGCCATCACCAACCTGCTCTATCTCGTCGAGCACGACACCCTCTCCGAAGAAACCCGCAGTTACCTCACGCTCGCCCAGCACGAGCTCGCGCGCGTCTCCCACATCGCCTCACAGACTCTGGGCTTCTTCCGCAGCAGCCGAGGACCGGCCTCCACCCCGATCGCGGAGATCGCCGACAGCGCCGTCTCTCTTCACCTCGGACGCCTGTCTACCTGCGGCGTCGTCATCCGGAAAGAGTACACGCAGATCGCCCCCATGTTTGTCCATCAGGGAGAGCTGAGGCAGGTCCTCGTCAACCTTGTCAGCAACGCCCTCGATGCCATGCCCGAAGGAGGTCGCCTGCGCATTCGAATTCACCGGGCGATCGACAGACAGACCGAAACCGAAGGTGTCCGCATCGTAATCGCCGATACCGGAACCGGAATGAGCCGTACCACGCTGCGTCAGATCTTCGAGCCCTTCTACACCACCAAGGGAGCCACGGGAACCGGTCTCGGCCTCTGGGTCAGCAGCCAGATCATCGCCCGGCATAAAGGACGCATCTCGGTCAGAAGCAGCCAGTCGCCTGAACACAGCGGCACCGTCTTCTCCATCTTTCTTCCGCACCTCGATCAAACTCCATCGAGTGCGCTCGAAGAGGATGCCGGCACCCGGCAGCTACCCCTACCGATTGTGGAAGAAAAGAGCGCTACTTCGCTCGAGGATGCGTCTCGTCATACACCCTCTGAACCTGACCAACAGTCAGCTGCGTATAACGCTGCGTAGTCGACAGTCGCTCGTGGCCCAGCATCTCCTGAATGGCACGCAGGTCTGCACCTTCCTCCAGCATGTGCGTCCCAAACGCATGGCGCAGTGTATGCGGATGAACATCCGCCGCCAGCCCACGGCTCAGCGCAATCGCCTTTACAATTCGCCCCACACTTCTCGTCGTCAGCCTGCAATCGCCACGCACGCGCAGATTAATCAACAGCGCCCCCTCATGGACCAGAGCACCTTTGCCTGCGGCCATCAATCTCTCCGCGCGAACCGGCAGATAAGCGCGCAGCGCAATCGCTGCCTCATCGCCTAGCGGAACCAGCCTCTCCTTGCGCCCCTTGCCGCGTACAAGAATCGCCTCGTCTCCCCACTTCACACTGTCCAGATTCAGCCCCACCAGCTCCGAGTTGCGAATTCCGCAGCCATACAGCAGCTCGAAGATCACCCTCTCGCGCTCCGGCCACGCAACCGTCTCATCGGCATCAACCTTCTTTTTGCCCGAATCGCCGCCGCTCTTCTTCGGCACCCCTTCCAGCGAATTGAGAACCCGGTTGACCTCCTCCGCGCTGGGCACGCGAGGCAGATGCTTCGGAAGCTTCGGTGTACTCACCAGCAACGCCGGATTCTGCTCGACCAATCGCTCCTTCGCCAGCCAGCGAAACCAGCTTCGGACCGAAGCCAAAGCCCGCGCCGCGCTGGCCTTCGTCAACCCACGCTCGTACAGAACCCCAAGATATCCCCGGATATGCGTATGCTCGACCGCTCCAATGTGCGCATCCACACCCAGCGTCTCGCCAAGATATGTGGCGAAATTGCGTATCTCACGCCCATACGCCCGCACCGTGTGCTCCGAGGCTCCACGCTGATTCGTCAGCATCGCCAGAAACCGCTCGGCCAGCTCGGTAAATTCGCCCGCCTTGATCGCCTCTTCCACCACTACACTCCAGCCTCAGGAACCAGTCTCTTCCCTCGCGGATGATGCATCCGGTGCACCTGCTTCAGCCTTCCCAGAGCAACATGCGTATACACCTGCGTCGTCGCAATGTCCGCGTGGCCCAGCAGCGTCTGCACACTTCTCAAATCCGCACCATGCTCCACCATGTGCGTCGCACAGCTATGCCGCAGCTTATGCGGACTCGCATGATGATTCGTTGCCCGCACCATCTCCCACACCCACTGCCTCGTCAGCGGTCTCCCGCGCACACTCAGGAACAGCTCATGCTGCCTCGCCGTCCCCTCCAGCTCCGGCCTGCCCAGCGCCAGATAACGCTCCATCGCCTCCACTGCCGAACGCCCCAGCGGAACGATCCTCTCCTTATCGCCCTTGCCGCGAACCAGCGCCCGGGCCATATCCAATTGCAGGTCCTCCACGCGCAACGAACAGATCTCGCCCACCCTCAGCCCGCCCGCATACAGCAGCTCCAGAATCGCGTGGTCCCGCAGCGCCAGCCCATCCGCATCGGGAACCCGGGCAGCCATTCCCGTCCGCTCCAGCATCCCAGCGACTTCACCCTCCGCAAGGCTCTTCGGCAAAACCTTCCAGCTCGACGGACTCTCCACATTCACCGTCGGATCATGCGCAATCTTCTTATCCATTAATAGCCAGCGGTAGAAACCCCGCAGCGCGCTCAGCTTCCGCGCAATCGACCGCGACTCGACGCCGTGGCCGCGCAGCCCTTCCATAAACCCGCCGACATCCTCCTGCCGCGCCCCCACCAGCAGACCGTCGTGACCCTCCACATGCTCCGCAAACTGCTCCAGATCGCGCCGATAAGCCTCGCAGGTCGCCGGACTCATCCCCTTCTCCACACGCAGGTACACCATGTACTCGCGCACGATCTGGACGTTACCGGTCGCCTGGGAATGTCCTTGCATAGACCGATTATCTCCGCGACCACCCCTCCCGCGCCTCGCCCGTGCCCAGCCGTACCCATCTGGATACGAACCCCATCGCACACTCCCCTCGAAATCCTTCCACACCGCCCGGCGATCCGGCCGGAAGCCTCTCCCCTCCGCTGCTAAACTGAGAGTAGTCATGTTCGAAAACCTCTCAGAAAAGCTCCAGCGATCCTTTAAGAACCTCCGCGGCCAGGGCACCATCACCGAGGAGAACATCTCCGACGCTCTGCGCGAGATCCGCATCGCCCTCCTCGAATCCGACGTGAACCTAGCCGTCGTCGACGAGCTCATCGAGCACATCCGCACCCGCGCCCTGGGAACCCAGGTGACAACAGCGCTGTCGCCCTCTGAACAGATCGTCAAGATCGTCAACGACGAGCTCGTCAACCTCCTCGGCAAAGACACCGCCCGCTTCCAGAAGTCCTCGCAGCCCCCCAGTGTCATCCTGATGGCGGGCCTGCAGGGCTCCGGTAAGACGACCACCTCCGGCAAGCTCGCCCAGTGGCTCAAGAAGGCCGGGCACCGCCCCATGCTCGTCTCCGTCGACGTCTACCGTCCCGCCGCACGCGAGCAGCTCGCCATCGTCGCCCGCTCCATCAACGCCAACCTCTACGAGGGCAAGCTCACCGACGCCCACCCCGGCACCGACGACGTTCTCCGCCTCGCCAAAGAGGCCAAGCGCGAGGCCGCCAACTTCGGCTGCGACATGCTCATCGTCGACACCGCCGGCCGCAACCACATCGACTCCGAGCTGATGGACGAGATGGCTGCCCTCAAAAAGCAGCTCAATCCCTCCGAGATCCTCTTCGTCGCCGACGCCATGACCGGCCAGGACGCCGTCAACTCCGCCAAGGCCTTCAACGACCGCCTCACCATCACCGGAGCCATCCTCACCAAGATGGACGGCGACGCCCGTGGCGGTGCTGCCCTCTCCATCCGCCACGTCACCGGAGCCCCCATCAAGTTCCTCGGCACCGGCGAAAAGCCCGACGCCTTCGAGCCCTTCCACCCCGACCGCATCGTCTCCCGCATCATGGGCCACGGCGACATCGCCACCCTACTCGAGCGCGCCGAAGAGCGCCTCGACAAGGGCAAGGCCGAGCAGTTCGCCAAGAAGGCCCTCTCCGGCGACGGCTTCACCCTCGAGGACTTCCGCGACCAGCTCCGTCAGATCAAAAAGATGGGCTCCATGAAGTCCATCCTCAAGATGCTCCCCTCGGTCGGCCCCTTCGCCGGAATGCAGCAGGCCATCGACAACGTGGACGAAGGCCAGTTCACCCGCGTCGAGAGCATCATCAACTCAATGACGAAGCGCGAGCGCCTCGACCACGAGATCATCAACGGCAGCCGCCGCAAGCGCATCGCCCACGGCTCCGGAACCACCGTGCAGGACGTCAACAACCTCCTGCGCCAGTACGCCCAGATGCGAAAGGTCTTCAAGACCATGGGCTCCGGCGGAGGCATGAAGGCCCAGCAAAGAATGATGAGCCAGCTACAGGGACGGCAGAAGTTCGGACGATAGCGCGCGACGAAAAGCTAACCTTTCGATTTAGTCGGTTTTGCGTCTGCCTTTTTCCGCGACTTTGCCGATTTAGTACTAGGAAACATCTTATGAAAATCGTCGTCCCAAAAGGAATGAACTTTCACATTTTCGAAAAGAACTAGTTTTCCTTTGATGTTTGTTACCGCGCGGATGTCGCCGTCTTGAGACACAACAAATCCTAATGTGCCTGGGTTCGTGTAACAAAACCTGAACATTGAACGATGACGTGTGCCGAAGTGATTGGGTGCCCCTGATATTGCAATTTCATCGGACGTTGACGCCGCGATAAAGATCTCTGGAACTTCTCGTTTGGTAGTTATCTCAACGCCAAAACCTTTTACGCAAAAGCTTGAGGATAATAGGACCAAACCGTCTACGCCAGCCATAGAAGAGATAAACCGTACTGCGCCAGTTAATGCCCTTTCCGCGTCATCACGATGATAGTTGTAGTAATGCTCTCTGCTATGTAGATTTGGCGGGATGCTCTTTTTCCCTTCAAGCTTGCGCCACTCAAGGATGTCTCTTACATTTCGCACTTCGATGCTAGAGATTATCGATTGCTTGATAGATTCTGCGACTTTTGAGTAGTCCAGTTCATATTTGATCGAGAGATCATCATCATTCTCTGCGCTCGTAAATAGAACAGCACCTCCGTGTCTTTGACGTTGGATATTAATTAGTATCCTTGCGAGGGTAGAAGTCCAAGAGTGTTTAAGTTGAGCTTTCCAGTTCGGTTCCCATACAGACAAGGCATCTTCACCTACTGTCTTCCTTACGTCCTTCCAAATTGGAGCAATCCAACGATCAATAAGGTCACTTACGAAGCCTTCCCAAAGGCAGTCATTCTGTTTTTCGATAATTGCATCTTGAGCCATTCGCGCGACAAACGACATCTGCTGAAAAACTGTTATATCTGCGGGACCGTTTATTAAAGCGTGAAAAAGTCCAGGCGGCGAATACGTGGCCGAACTCTCTTGAACAATTGCCATGCTAATCGACACAACTTGGTCGACGAGTCCCCACACAAAAAGCTCTCCAGAATTATTATGAAAAACCGCGATACCGGAAGACCAGGAATCTGCTGCCTTTGCGAACTTGACCAAATTCGCAACCGTAAATGGAAAGTGGATTTTAAAGGGAAATACTTTCCACCTATCTGCACGAATGACCATCGGTACGTCAGGATCGGGATTGGAGGGATCCATATAAAAGACACGTACTTGTATGGATCTGCCTTCCTCAGTCTTGATGCTTGCGTAAAAAAGTGTATTGAAGAACGAGATTAGTACATCTGAAGGCGGTAGCTGAAGAACGCCTTTTCGTTTATGAGCCGTTTCACCGAGGGCCTTCAACGTCTTCTCAACTATTATCGCTAATTCGGACGATTTCGATATCAAGGGATAGCCTTTCAGCATGTGCGGGTAACGCTTCAATAGTAATGAATTGGTCCGGATGGCCCCATACATAAGTTCGGATCAATACAACGCATACGTGGACATTCGCAGCGGGTGGCCCACACATTCGCAGCCAAAGGAACATCGCATGAGTGGGACATTCGCGCAACGCGCGAACCACCTAAAAGCCCCTAGGCGTCGTTCCAATTCCCACCCAAGAACCCGTGTCATCCTGAGCGGAGTAACTTGCGCTTTTGGCAAGTTACGCAGTCGAAGGATCTGCGGTTCCTTTCCTCCGCCTCGGCCTTCAAACCTCACCAAACATCTTCACCGGCTTTCCCCACTCCTCGCTCAAATCCACCCACACCGGATTCTCCCGTTCAATCAACCAGATCTTCTTAGCGCGAGACCATCCCTTCAACTGCTTCTCCCGGGCAATCGCATCCCGAACATAGGGATGCCGCTCAAACCACACCAGCCGATTGCAGTTGTACCTCTTCGAATACCCTTCAAAATCGGCCTTGTTTATATTGTTCCACCCGCAGCTCAATCTCACTCGTCATCCCGACATAGAAGTTATGGCTTCTGCTGGCCACAATGTAGCTGTAATACATCGCCTCGTTCATCGAACCCAGCATAACAACGCTTTTCTTCCCACATTGACCCGAGCAAACCACAGATCCTTCGACTGCGTTTGGTGCAACGAACGCACCAAACTCCGCTCAGGATGACAACTCCCAGGTAGTCGATGGGAATAGATGGCCAGAGTACCCACACATAAAATCAACCCATACATCGGGTGCCCCATTCATGACACAAATCGTCATTGCTTCAAAAGCGCGTCAAGACCGGATTGCGCAATGGCTTCGTCAATCTCCGATTTGGCGCCGCTTGCGGATATCCCACCCAGAAGCTGCCCATTGACCTTAATCGGCAATCCTCCCTGATTTGGAAAGAAATTCGGAAATGCCAGCGCTTCCGTACTGCCATTTTTTATCGTCTCTGCTCCTGCTCTGGACGGTTGGCCGAAGAAGGCCGCATGGCGCGCCTTTTTCTGAGCGAATTGAATCGTATTGAGAGAGGCTGTTTCGCCCTTTTCCAAAAAAAGCAGATTGCCGCTCTCATCCACAACGCAAATGGTTACGGAAACATTCAACTCCTTGGCCTTCGCCTCCGCTGCGGCAACCATGACTTTGATATTGGCAAGATCCAGATACTTCTTGCTTGGAAGATCGCTCGCAAAGGCCGCCATCGCTGGAACAAGAATTGCTACCCAGAATCGATTCACAAATTCCTCCCGTCAAAACTGTGCCTTCCAATCTACAGGAGGACGGGTGGCCCACATCTAAAACTCGCCACGAATCACCATCTAAAAAGACCAAAAACAAACCTCAGCTACAGCGCGATGCACATGGCATCGATCCCCTGTCGCGCACAATACGATTCCGCTTAGGTCGCAAATCCCATCAGCGTCATCTTTTCGCGCAGACTGTCGGGAGTAAACGGCTTCATCAAAAACTCATCCGCCCCATTGTCCAGAGCCCGCAGGATGAGCGAATTGTCCGCCTCCGTAGTCACCATCATCACTTTCATCTTCGGGTGCAGCTTCGCCTTGCGAACCTCTTTTATGCACTCCAGGCCATTCATCACCGGCATGTTCACATCCAGCAGCATCAGGTCGAACCCCTCCGCCGCTGCAAGCAGGTCCAGCGCATGACTTCCATCCACAGCCTCTTCGCACGCCATTCCCATACGTTCCAGCAGATGATGCAGGTACTCTCGGACGAAGCTCGAATCATCCACAATCAAGACCCTCATATACCCTCTCTCATCATCCTTGCCGGACCGGCCCAATGCAGGCGGCCGTATGGTGCAACAGCAATCACGCAACCTCTCTCCATCGTCCATCGACTTCTATGCCAAGACCACGGAAGACCGTCGTCAACTCCTCCTGCATCCGCGCCGGATCCATCTCTTCACTCGCAGCATACTTCTCCGTGGCACTCTTCTCCGTGACACCAGCCACGCTTCGGGCGCCTATGCGCGAAAAACTTCGATGCGGATCGTCACCGTTCGTCGCCGTCGCTGCTGTCTCATCGGCATGCAACCCAACCGCTCCCAACGGCAGCACCGTCCTCCTGCTATGCATTCCCGTCATCGCCTTCACCCCGGCACGTGCGGCTATCGCGGCGGCATCCAGCATCGGTGCCTGCGTTCCATCGCTCAGCACCACCACACCTGCGAAGAGATCCATTCCCCTCAACAACGCAGACGCGGGCTTCAGCACAACCTCCTCAGAACCCACCAGATCGTCTACAGCCAGGCCGTAGTAAACTCCTTCAGCCTCAAGCACGGCAATATAGAACCCATGGCTCTCCATCGAGCTCTCAAGACCCAACAGCCGATCGAGGCGAGCTACTGGCAGCAGATCGTTGCGCAGGCGATAGACCTCGCACGCTCCTATCCGCTCCACCGATCGCTTCGCCTCCTGCGCCGAGATATACGCCAGCTCCCCCAACTCGCTTTGAGGAAGAGCAAAGCTCCTGTCTCCACTGCGCACAATCAGAGCAGGAACGATAGCCCTCGTCAGCGGCACGCACAACCGCACCGTCGTCCCCACCCCTATCCTCGATTCAATCTCGACACCGCCGCCCACCCGTTCGACATCGGCCCGAATCACATCCATGCCCACGCCGCGTCCGGAGACTGTCGTCACGGCCTCTGCCGTCGAAAACCCCGGCAGAAAGATCAGCTGCAATGCCTCGCGTTCGCTCATCTTCCCGGCCTGCTCCCGAGTCACCAGCCCAAATTCAATCGCCTTGGCCAGCACACGTTCAATCACAATGCCCGCGCCGTCATCGCAGACCTCGATCACTACCGCGTCCCTGCGTTGATATGCCTTCAACCGTAGAGATCCCACTGCGGACTTTCCCGCGCGCAAACGCTCAGCCGGACTCTCGATCCCATGGCTGAGCGCATTGCGCACCGCATGCGTCAGAGGACCCCGAATCGCCTCCATCAGACTTTTATCGAGGCTGGTCTCCCCTCCGAAGAACTCGATCCGCACATCACGGCCACATGTCCTCGCAAGGTCACGAACCATACGGGGAAACTTGTCAAAGAGATCTCCAACCGGACGCATGCACGCCTGCATCACCGTCGCATGCAGATCTGTGGCAATGCGATCCAGACGAGCCATCTCCGGCTCCCTGCTGCCCTGCATCCCGCTACGCGCCGAAACCAGCTCTTCAACCAGGTTCATCATCCGATTCAGAACCTCAACATCCACACGCAGCGTCTTGCCGCTGGGCGATCGCACCTTGGTCTCACCGGAGATCCTCACCGTTCCCTCAGGCATCTCCTCCGAACAGACCTCTGCATCCGGAACCTCGCCGTCCAACCCATCCAGTTCGGCGATCAGCGCGCCGTCTTCATCACCGGCGCGTGTGCCTTCCCCTCCGGTCTCTTCAATCAGCACCAGAATTGCCCGCAGTCCATCATGCAGCCGCAGCAGTCTGTCGACCAGCCTGGCTCTCACCGGCAGACGTCCATCGCGCAGCGAGCCCAGTACATGTTCTCCTGCGTGTGCCAGCTTCTCCAGCCTGCTGAACCCAAGAAATCCCGTCGCGCCCTTGATCGTATGCACCGCACGGAAGATCTCTCCCACCAGTTGCTCCCTGTCCTGAGGCCGCGCTTCAAGCTCCGTCAGATATCGTTCCATGCGGTCCAAGCCTTCATGACTCTCGGAGAGAAATTCCTGGATTCTATCTTTCACATTCCTCTTATCGGGACTCGCGGATAAAGCATTAGCCGGGGACCTACTTGTCATCCACGACCGCACCCGATAGCCTCACCCCATGTCTCAAAACGAAGCAATCGGCATCACCAACGCGCAGATCGAAGACCTCCACCGGCGCGCACTCGCAGTCGCCGATAACGCCTACGCTCCCTACAGCCGCTTCCGCGTCGGAGCCGCGCTCCTGCTGGAAAACGGAGCGATCGTCACAGGATGCAACGTCGAAAACGCATCCTATCGCCTGACCACCTGCGCCGAACAATCCGCCATCGCCGCCGCCGTCGCGCTCCACGGACCATCCATCCGCATTCGCGCCATCGTCATCGCAAATCTCAACGACACCGCCAGTCAGCCCTGCGGAGCCTGCCGCCAGACCATTCATGAGTTCAGCTCCGCCGGGACCGAGGTCTTCTTTCCCTCCGCCGACGGCTCGCTTCTTCGATCCACCATCGCCGGGCTTCTCCCCCACGCCTTCGCCCTCGACAATTAACTTCAACCTGTACCGCATCGAGACACATGAGCGTTATTCACCCTATTGACGTCATCCAGCACAAACGCGACGGCCTCGCTCTCACCGACGAGGAGATTCACGCCGTCATTCGCGCCATTGTTGACCGCACCCCGGACCAGCAGCTCATCACCGATGCGCAGATTGCAGCTCTCCTGATGGCCATCTTCCTGCGCGGGCTCGACACCCGTGAGCTGGCCACACTCACCTCGGCCATGCGCTTCTCCGGCGACACCTTCGACGCCGCCCCACTAAACACCTTCACCGTCGACAAGCACTCCACCGGAGGCGTCGGCGACAAGACCTCCCTTCTCATCGCGCCCGTTCTCGCCGCCGCCGGCCTTGCACATCCAACTGCAGCGGGAGTTCCCGGTATCTGCGTCCCCATGATCAGCGGACGATCCCTCGGACACACCGGAGGCACGCTCGACAAGCTCGAGACGATCCCCGGCTTCGACACTCAGCTCGATCTGCAGCAGCTCGCCGCCACGCTCAGGCAATGCGGAGCCGCTCTCATCGGCCAGACCCCGCGCATCGTGCCCGCCGATCGCATTCTCTATGCCCTGCGCGATCACACCGGCACCGTCGAGTCCCCCTTCCTCATCACCGCCAGCATCATGAGCAAGAAGCTGGCCGAGTCGCTCAACGCTCTCGTACTCGACGTCAAAGTAGGCTCCGGCGCCTTCATGCCCACCTACGAGAGGTCGAAGTACCTCGCCCAGTTGATGGTCCAGACCGGTGAGACCTCCGGCACCCGAACGGTGGCCGTTCTCACTCAAATGGACGAACCTCTGGGCCGCTTCTCCGGCAACTGGATCGAGGTGTGGGAGTGTGTGGACATCATGCGCGGCACCCGTCATCCCATGTCCTCCGACCTCATCGAGCTCTCGAACACGCTCTCCGGCTGGATGCTTCACCTCGCTGGCCGGGCATCCTCCCCCGAAGAGGGAGCACAGTTCGCCGACCGTATCCTCCAGTCCGGCGACGCATACAAGGCATGGCTCAAAATCGTCGCCGCACAGGGCGGAGAGACCGGCGTCTTCGAAGATCCCTCGGCCCACCATAAGCCCACCGCTACAAGGGTTGTAAAAGCAGCCAAGGCAGGCTATCTCGCCTCGATGGACTGCAAACAGGTTGGCTGGGCAGTGCAGCGTCTCGGCGCAGGACGCGCCAAACCGGGCGATCCCGTCAGCGCTCACGCAGGCATTGAGTCCCATGCGAAGCTCGGCGACCGCGTTGAAGAAGGCCAGCCTCTCTTTACGCTCTTCAGCGAAGATGCCGCCCTGCTCGATGAGCCGGAGCAGATGCTTCGCGAGACGATCGTCATCACAGACGCAAAGCCTCCCCTCCAGCCTCTGGTCCGCGAGACCATCACTTCGGCTTCGCTGTCCTCCAGCCAGAACCACTAAGCTGGAGCAAAGATGTCATCGGCGAAGACCGAACCTTCCCAGCCGCAACCGGAGCGTCCCATGTCCCAGTCACCCAGGTCCGAAAAAGAAAAGATGATCGCCGGCGAGCTCTATAACGCGGAAGACCCGCTCCTGGTCGCAGACAGGCAGCGAACCTCTTCGCTTCTGCACAAGTACAACGCCGTCCCGTTTCATCCCGCCACGCACTTCATTCAGCTGGAGGAGCTTCTTGGGTCCATCGGAGCCCGCACAGTGGTCCGTCCACCTTTCTTTGTGGACTATGGCTACAACATCTCCATCGGGCGAGACGTCTTTCTCAACTTCAACTGCGTTCTTCTCGACGTCACCACCATCACCATCGGCGATCGCACCCAGATCGGTCCTTCGGTCCAGATCTACGCCGCCGATCATCCCCGCGATCCGGCCCTTCGCCGGACCAACCTCGAAAATGGCCGTCCTGTTCACATTGGAGCCAACGTATGGATCGGCGGAGGAGCGATCATTCTGCCCGGAGTTACCATCGGGGACGACGCGATCATCGGAGCAGGATCGGTCGTTACACGCGACGTACCTATGGGTGCGACAGTCGTCGGCAACCCCGCGCGTATCCGGCTCTAACTCTATTCTTTACATCTACAAGACAAATTCATCTACGTTTTGGTCCCTATTTGGCCGATAATCATTTTGAGAAGAAACTTCCATCAGCAGGCACCCCGGGCCCCCTCTGTCATAAATAGAAGCCTGCGCGAGAAAGCACTGATCTGATGAACTACGCTTTTCTTCCCGATCTTTCTGCGTTGACGATCCTTATCGTCATCCTGTTGCTGCTCCGCAGGCGCCATCCGCAAAGGCAGGCGAATCTCTGGCTGCTGGGGCTCTTCTTCACCCTTATCGAATCCTCGGCTCATATCTTTTATGCGCCCAGCGGCCTGCCCAGCACGATCCTGCATACGATCGTGATCGTCTGCTATCTTCTGGCCGGTCTGGTCTTCGTCTGGGCATCCGGAGACTACAAACCGACCGATACGAAGAGTCTTCTCTTCTTCCTGATCAACTCCTTCCCCCTGCTCGCCATCAGTACAGCCTATGGCCTGCATCTCTTCACGGCCACGGCCTTCCTTCCCTGGATCGCCACCGGCCTCGTCTTCGGAGTCGCCTCTTCCCTTTACCTGCGGCGCAGCCCTATCCTTGCCCTGCTCATCGCCGCGGGCTGGTTCCTGCTCGGCTACCTCGTGACCGACGGAAGATATCGGGACGCTGTTTACTGGAGCCTTGGCGTCGTCTACGCCATCGCCACGGTCAACTTCTACCGCAAGCTGCCGCGGCGCAGCACCGGACGGCTCGCCATCGTTACCGGCTTCTCCATCTGGGCTTTCTTCTTCTTCCTGCATCCCTTCATCGTCACCTACCGCACCTACGCCGATATCGCATCTCACATCTGGAACATGCAGAAGTCGCTGATCTCCATCGGCATGATCCTCGTCATGCTCGAAGAGCAGGTCATCTGCAACCGCTGGCTCGCCCTTCACGACGAGCTCACCGGCCTGCCCAACCGTCGATCCTTCGAAGATCACCTCTCCTCAGCCCTCGACCGCTGCAAGCGAGCTCATTCCTCCATGGCTCTCTTCATGCTCGACCTCGACGGCTTCAAACAGATCAACGATACCTACGGCCACCACGCAGGCGATCAGCTCCTTCGCCACGTCGCCGGCAACCTGAGCGAGCACGTCCAGGGGTTCGACTCCATCGCCCGGCTCGGCGGCGACGAGTTCACCCTGCTGGCCTGCGATCCCGGCCTTATCAACTCCGTCGAGCAGCTCCGCGACTCCATCTGCGCTGCGACCGAGCGGCCTTTCGTCTTCGACGGCCACAGCCTCTCCGTCTCGGCCTCCGTCGGCATCGCCCTCTACCCCGAGGACGCTGACGATGCCACCCGACTGCTTCGTATCGCCGACCTGCGCATGTACTCCCTCAAACAGGCACGCACCCCTCTGCGTCATATCCGCCTCGACAGCGTGCCTGCGCTCACCGCCAGCGGACGCTTCCGCAGCCGCGCCGCCTCCGGCCACTTCTAGAAAACCGCTGGCCCTCCCCTCCCCAACCCTTTACACTCATTCCCACAAGCCCATTTGCAGCACTTGTAGGAGAGCCACCTCTTTGCCCCGATTTACCGGACTTCTCGGCCTTATCGTCTTCCTCGCGCTCGCCTACGCCTTCTCGACCGATCGTCGAGCCATCCGCTGGCGCACCGTAGCGTGGGGACTCGGCCTCCAGATCCTCTTTGCCATCCTCGTCATCAAGTGGACCTACGGCCAGACGATTCTTCACGCCGGAAGCACCGCCGTCACATCTCTCCTCGCCCACTCCGTCGACGGCTCAGCGATGGTCTTCGGCCCCCTGGGAACCCCCGGTAATCCCCTGGCGATCTTCGCCTTCGCCGTCCTCCCCACCATCATCTTCATCTCCGCCTTCTTCGCGATCCTGTATCACATCGGCTTCATGCAGCAGGTCATCCGCGTGGTCGCATGGATCATGCAGCGCACCATGGGAACCAGCGGAGCCGAATCCACCAACGTCGCGGCGTCGATCTTCATGGGACAGACCGAGGCTCCCCTCACCATCCGCCCCTTTCTCGACGGAGCCACGCGCTCTGAGTTGATGACCATCATGACCTCCGGCATGGCCCACGTCTCCGGCGGAATCATGGCCGCTTACATCAGCTTCGGCATCAACGCGCAGGATCTCCTCTCCGCCGTCATCATGACCGCTCCCGGAACTATCCTCGTCGCCAAGATGCTCGTGCCCGAGACCGAGCAGCCCGCCACCGCAGGCACGGTCAGGATGCCTCCCAACGAAGAGCACAAGAACGACAACTTCATCGCCGCCATCGCCCGCGGCACCATCGACGGCGGCAAGCTCGCCTTCAACGTCGCCATCATGCTCATCAGCTTCCTCGCCCTCGTCGGCCTGCTGAACGCCATGATGCTAGGCACATCGAACTTCCTGTGGGCGCACGGACACATCCCCTTCCCGCACTCCCTCAACTCCGTGCTGGGAGTCGTCGGCGCACCCGTGGCCTGGCTCATCGGCATTCCCTGGCACGAGGCTCCCGCCATCGGCAACCTGCTCGGCACCCGAGCTGTCCTCAACGAGTTCGTCGCCTACACGCAGCTCGGCCTGCAGAAGTCGCAGCTCACACCGCGCACCTTCTCCATCTCCACCTTTGCGCTCTGCGGCTTCGCCAACATCGGCTCCATCGGAATGCAGATCGGCGGCATCGGAGCACTCGTTCCCAACCGCCGCAACGATCTCGCTCAGCTTGGCCTGCGCGCCATGCTCGCAGGAACCATGGCGAATCTCATGTCGGCAAGCATCGTCTCCATGCTGATTCGCTGAGCTGTATTTAGCTGCGCACAGGCAACCTTAATCACACAACAACATTTTCAGACACCGCGCGTTTACCTCACTGAACGCTTCGCAGATGCACGTAACGGCGAAAGCGTCAGTGAGGATAACTATGAAATCTCCCCGCATCTTTGCCGTACTTCTTGCCGTGCCGCTGCTTTTCGCGGCCGGTTGCGCTCAACGCACGACCTACGCTTACGCTCCCCCACCACCTCCACCGCCTCCTCCGTACAGCGCGCCGCCACTCATCGAACGAGCCACGCACGAAGGCTTCCGTATCGGCTCTGAAAACGGAGCGAGGGATGCCTACAGAGGCTTCGGCTATCAACCCCGGCACGATCGCGCCTTCCACGACACTCCCGGTTATGATCCTGCGTTCGGACCTTATGGCCCTTATCGTGACGCCTTCCGCGACGCATATCTTCGCGGCTACGATCAGGGCTTCCGTCGCCGGTAAAGTCTCAGCGAGTGGAGGCAGCAACTCTCCTCCACTCGCTCGACCACCCGCAAACATCTTCGCGCTCGCATTGTGTCGGTCTGCTACTCCGCCACCTTGCACTCCACAGGCCCGCTCACCCGAACCACATTACGTCCCGCGGCCTTGGCGGAGTACAAAGCCTTATCCGCCGACTCCTGAAACTCCATAAAATTCTCACGCGAACGCGGCTTGATCGATGCTATGCCTACGCTGACCGTGATCTGCCGCAGCTCTCCATCCGCATCGGTGCGTCGCATACTCGCGACCGTATAGCGCAGCCGTTCCGCAAAGAGCATCGCGCCACCCGTATCCGTGTTCGGCAGAATGATCGCGAACTCTTCACCGCCATACCGGCAGATCAGATCCATCGCGCGATGAGGAAGCGTCGTCATCACCTGTGCGATCTCTCTCAGCAGCTCATCCCCTGCAAGATGTCCATAACGGTCGTTGTACGCCTTGAAGTGATCCACATCGACCATCAACAACGACAGCGTCGTCTTCTCGCGAACAGCACGATTCCACTCGTCCGAGATCCTCTTATCGAACGTCCTGCGATTCGCCAGCTGTGTCAGCGCATCCGTTCCTGCCAGCTCCTCCATCCGCTGGTGCGAGTCCGCCAGGTGATCCCTCAATCTGTCGTTCTCCGCGAGGGCAGATCCCACAAGCCAGACCGTTGCAATCAGAGTCAGCAGATAGATCTGAAGCAAAAGAACACCACTTATGAAATGTTCGCCATTAAGAATGGCGAACGCTCCCCGAAGCTGCAGCGCGAAATAATCCGCAGGCACGGCGAGCAGAATAATGCTGATCGCGCTTCCCGTAAGGCCAAGCCTGAAGACTGCCAGAAGCAGCAGAGGAAAGAAAAAGAACGTGATCGGATAGATGCTCTGGCCCGAGATGAGAATGGAGAAGACAGCTGTCAACGCCCAGATCGACAAACTCTCTGCCGGCTTATCCCTCAGCAGCTCGTACAGCTTGCTTCTCCGAATGGCGAGCACGAGCGGCGTCATAATCGCCAGCCCCAGAACATCTGCAAAGTACCAGGAGCGGATACCGTCGTACTTGATGCCGTACTGCACGATATAGGAGCCGGCTTTGACCACCGCAGCAGAAAACATCGGAGCGATAGCAATCGCGGCCAAAAATCGCCCCAGTACTGGAAGACGCGAAAGATCGGGTCGCCTGTCTTCTCCCCAGCGAATCAAAACCGCCGCGGGATAGATCTCCGCCACATTCGCAAAGGCATACACAATCGACCTTCCCGTAGGGAAGTGCGTGTAGATATGCAGAATCGCGCTGGCTACCGCCGTTCCCGCGAGATAGATGCCCCATCTCTCTCGCTTCGAAAACAGCAGGATGCCGAGCAGAACTCCGTTAGCGGGCCAGATGAGATTGGAGTGCGCCACATACATTCCCACAGCCACGCCCGCCCATGAAAATGCAAGATAGATCACGATAACCACAAGTGTCTGAACCCAGACAGGACGGAAAATTGGAACAAGGAAAGCAGACAGGCGTGAGCCAATCGCTCTTAAGCGATGAAACCAGCTCCGCCGATCGATAAACTTCATTGATGCTTCTCCGCGACAAGACTCGAGGGCTGCCTTCGCGAGAGACAGTTGACCAGTGAGCCCATTCCTATTCTTGAACGCTGACCAATCTACACCACAGTCGTCGTTTAGCCTCATCCACTTAAGTGGTAAGTCCCGGTTGTTCAGCATATACCTCCCCACAGGCTAACCCCATCTGTACTACCGGGCAGCTTGCTACTCTCCCGCAAATCCCCTACCCTTCCTTTCGGACACTAAGTTTCACTGAAACGAGACGCCTACGCATGAGCCTGAATCGAAGAACCTTCCTTAAGGTCGGAAGCCTAGCCGCAGCCGCCACCAGCCTCAACGTTCTTGCCGAACCCGAACAGGCGCCCGCGCCCAAATCCCCCAACGACACCATCCAGCTCGCCCTCATCGGAGCCGGCATCCAGGGACAGTCCGATACCCGCTACGCTCTTCAGGTTCCCGGCGTAAAACTCGTCGCCGCAGCCGACTGCTATGACGGCCGCCTCACCCACTGCAAGGAGCTCTGGGGCACAGGCACCGCCAACAACGTCGACCTCTTCACCACCCGCGACTACCGCGAGATCCTCGCCCGCAAAGACGTCGATGCCGTCCTCATCGCCACTCCCGATCACTGGCACAAACAGGCCGCCGTCGATGCCATGAAGGCAGGCAAGGACGTCTACCTCGAAAAGCCGATGATCCACATCTACTCCGACGGCCCCGAGATCATCGCGACGGCGAAGTCCACCAACCGCATCCTGCAGGTAGGCAGCCAGCGCGTCAGCTCCATCATCTACGCCAAGGCCAAGGAACTCCTCGCCTCCGGCGCCATCGGAGAGCTCAACATGGTCTCCGCCCGCTGGGACCGCAACTCCTCCACCGGAGCCTGGAACTACTCCGTTCCTCCCGACGCCAGCCCCGAGACCTGCGACTGGCCGCGCTTCCTCGGCTCCGCTCCCAAGATCCCCTGGAACCCCGAGCACTTCTTCCAGTGGCGCAAGTGGAGCGACTACGGCTCCGGCGTAGCAGGCGATCTCTTCGTTCACCTCTTCAGCGGAACCCACTTCATCACCGGAGCCCACGGTCCCACCCGCGCCATGGCCACCGGAGGCCTCCGCTTCTGGAAAGACGGCCGCAACGCACCCGATGTCCTGCTCGCCCTCTTCGACTATCCGCAGGGCTTTAACCTCAGCCTTCGCGTTAACTTTGTCAATGGAGGCGATGAAAGCGAAGGATTTCTCTTCACCGGCTCCGAGGGAACGATGGAGATCGCAGGCCAGACCGTAACCGTCTCACGTACCCCCCGCGAGAAGGAGCCCGGCTACACCATCTCCACCTTCTCCAACGAGATGCAGAAGGAGTTTCTGAAGAACTATCAGCAGAAGCATCCCTGGGCTGCGCCCACAGATCCGCCCTACAACGCCATCGAGAAGTTCTCCGCACCGAAGGGATACACCGACAACTTCTCTCACTTCCAGAACTTCTTTAACTCCGTCCGCACACGCCAACAGCCCGTCGAGGATGCAACCTTCGGCTTCCGCGCCGCCGGAGCTGCCCTGCTGAGCAACCTCAGCCTCGACCGCAGCCAGGTCGTCAAATGGAACCCCGATACCATGAAGCTTGCATAAAAACGAGCTTCCGGTCGCCTGTTCCGCACAACCTGGTGCGGAACAAGCGACCGGAAGTTATCAACCGACGAAGCGTCTCAGGCAAATTTGCGATAGCCCAGCAACGCCACTCCCAGCATTCCCGTTCCCATCAGTGCCAGCGACTCCGGCTCAGGAACAGCACCGCCGACCGGAGGAGGAACAACAACCTGTCCAGCCTCTCCGAAACGGACGTTGTCGATTGCGAATCCGGCAGGCTCATCTCCCACCAGCGAGAACAGCAGACCGCTGATCTGCGCGGAACCATCCGACGTCACCAGTCCAAGGAACTCGATACCCGTAACTGAGTTCTTGACCTGTCCGATAATGTTTCCATTCGCGTCAAACGCCGTAATTGCGGTGCTTGCGACCGAATCGAAGTATCCGCCATCCAGCCCTACGCCAGCCTGCGGCGTCGAGAACAGGATTGCAACCGAACCATTGAACGTTGGCGTTCCCGACAGAACCGGAGAGGTCGGATTCGATCCGTCGTTCGTGGTGAAGGTTACCGGTGAAGACGGATCGATCGCCAGCGGCCCGCTCGGATTGCCCAGGACGCAACCTGAAATGGCCGCGCCCGACGGGCATCCTCCGGGATTCACCGAGCCGGGCGTCTGTCCGGCAAAGTAGCCGCCGAAGCTGACGTTCGGCGAGCTGAGACCGCCGCCGTACTGAGCCGGGGTATAGGCCGGGTTGACCGTACCCAGTGGATATTCGCTGAAGGTAATCAGACCAGCACCCGCCTGAAACGCGGACTCGTCTATCTGGATAACATCGGCGGACGCGGCTGCACTAGCCAGCGCCAAAGTAATTACTCCTGCCAAAGCAGAAATCCTTCGCATGAAAGCTCCTCAGATACATGTTTTTTGGGGAATGGCCCGAAGAAAAAGATGGCCCGGCAAAACAGGAGGGATGGCCCGAAGAAAAGGAGTTACTGCACTGCGTAGAGCAATTGCATCTCCAAAACAAAAACATCCCTGTCGCGCAACATTTACGGGCGATAGTGAGCACAGGGCAATCTTTTGCATAGCACGGGAAAGAAATGTCTTCACGAAAGAGGTGGTGGCAGGAAACGTCATTCTGCCACCTCTCCTCGAGGAATCGCGCTCAGATCAACATCCGAAGTATGATGTCTTGGGCAAGCCACAGCCTTATCCAGCAAACCCAGGACACGGACTCCCCTTGATGACTCGAATCTCTCGCTTCGCTCTCGCCGCACTTCTTCTCGCAACCTCTGCCTTCTCACATTCCCAGACGGCCGCCACCTCGCCGGACAAGCCCATCCGCGTCGTCATCGTCGGCCTCGTCCACGGACACGTCAAAGGCTTCCTTAGCGCTCTGCCCAAAAATCCCGCAGCTCAGCTCGTCGCCATCGTCGAGCCCGACACCGCGCTCTCGAAGAAGTACGCCGACCAGTACCACCTCGACCCGTCACTCTTCTCCACCGACCTCGAGAACACTCTCACCAGCAAAAAGCCCGACGCTGTCCTCGTCTACACCACCATTCAGGACCATCGCCGCGTCATCGAAGCCGCCGCGAAGCACAACATCAGCTCGATGGTCGAGAAGCCTCTCTCCACCACGATGGAGGACGCTCTCGCGATCCGCAAAGCCGCCCGCGAGCATCACGTCAACGTACTCGTCAACTACGAGACCACCTGGTATACCTCCAACACCGAGGCCATCCGTCAGGCCGAGGCAGGCAAGCTCGGAACCATCCGCAAGGTCGTCGTCCACGACGGCCATGAAGGCCCCAAAGAGATCGGTGTCGGCCCCGAGTGGCTTCCCTGGCTCACCGACCCCGTCCAGAACGGCGCAGGCTCTCTCTTCGACTTCGGCTGCTATGGCGCGGACCTGATGACAGTCCTCAAGCATGGCCAGACCCCAATGTCTGTCACTGCCGTTGCCCAGACCGACAAGCCCGACATCTATCCCAAGGTCGACGACGACGCCACCATCATCATCCAGTATCCCGGCACCCAGACCGTTCTGATGCCCTCATGGAACTGGTCCTTCGCCCGCAAAGACATGGAGGTCTACGGCGTGAACGGCTACGTCATCACCGTCGGCCCCGACGGCCTCCGCACCCGCTACAAGGGTGAGAAGACCGAGTCCACCTCAAACGCTCCCGCTCTCGCACCCGAGCAGCACGACTCCCTCGCCTATCTCGCCGCCGTCCTCCACGGGCAGGTCAAAGCGCAGGGCGATCTCTCCTCGCTCGATACCAACATGGTCGTCATGCAGATCCTCGATGCGGCTCGCACCTCCGCCCAGACCGGACGCACCGTCCAGCTCAAACCGCTTCCGCAGTAGCTCATCGCGGGACTCATCTATGTGAGTCCCGCACCTGCCTCTCCAGCCCATACATCGGGTGGCGGATGCAGGTGGCGGGTGCCCCACTCATGACGCGGTCTTATCGCGGCATGAGTGGGTTCGCAGAATACTCACTGAGGGTAGACACCCAAGCCCACACTCCTCCTCTGTTACCATCCTCCCGACTTCAAAATCGTAAGGAGCTTCATGTCTCTAAATCTCAACCGACGCAGTTTTCTTGTCGCAGGCGGACTTACAGCCGTGGCCTCAACCAAAGCCTTTGGCGCCAACGAGCGTCTACGCGTAGGCGTCATTGGCGCCGGCGGCCGCATGAGAGGCGTGCTGGGCTCGGCCGATCAGAGCGGCGTGCCCTTTGAGATCGTCTCCGTCTGCGACGTCTACGCTCCCCGCCGCGCCGAGATCAAGGCCCGCAGCAACGCCTCCACCGCCACCGAACACGTCGACTATCAGGAAGTCCTCGACGACAAGACCATCGACGCCGTCCTCATCGCGACCCCCGACCACTGGCACGTCCGCATCGCCACCGCCGCGCTCGCAGCCGGAAAAGACGTCTACCTCGAAAAGCCCGTCACCCACACCCTCGAAGAAGGAGCCGTGCTGAGCCGCGCAGTACGCTCAAGCAACCGTATCCTGCAGTGCGGTATGCAGCAGCGCAGCTGGTCGCACTTCCGCAACGCCGTCGACCTCATCCAGGGCGGCGCGTTAGGAAAGATCCCGCAAGTCCGCACCTACTGGTGGCAGAACTACGGCTTCAGCTGGGTGCCCAAGCCCATCGACCAGTCGCAGCTCGACTGGGCTCGCTGGCTCGGCGGCGCTCCCGACCAGCCCTTCTCGCTCGATAAATTCTTCCGCTGGCGCTGGTACTGGAACTTCGGCGGCGGAGCCATGACCGACCTCTTCACTCACTGGATCGACGTCGTGCACTGGGCCATGAAATCTGACGAGCCCACCACAGCGTTCATGCTCGGCGACAAGCGCGTCTACCAGGAGTGGGACTGCCCCGACACCATTCAGGCCGCCTTCCGCTACCCGCAGTTCGACGTCGTCTACGAGGGCATGATGGCCTCTTCCATCGACGACGGAGGTCTTGAGTTCCGAGGCACCGAAGCCACCCTGAAGCTCACCCGCAACGGCATGACTCTCTGGCGCGAGGGCATCAAAGGCGACCGCAACCCCGTGCTCAAAGAAGAGAGCTTCGAAGACGGCACCATCGCGCACACGCGCAACTTCTTCGACTGCATCAAGAGCCGCAAAGAGCCCAACGCCCCCGTCGAGGCCGGTATCGCCGCCGCCCGCGCCGGACACATCGGCAACTACGCCTTCCGCCACGGCGGAAAAACAAACTGGCCTCTCAAAACATAGGGTGCGTCCTCCAATTCGTTTTGTTAGAAAGTGTCATTCTGAGCGACGTCTCTCGCTGTTTATCGCGAGAGACGCAGTCGAAGGATCTGCGGTCTGTTTTGGGAGACAGGAATCTTCTTCAGAAACGGATGGACGGAATCGAACTCAAGCAAGATCGCAGGCCAGCAGACAAACCGCAGATCCTTCGACTTCGCTACGCTCAGGATGACACTTGCTAACTTTCCCTGAAATCACTCGCTAAGTTTGATGACACCCTAAGCAAAAAACAAAAGGCCCGGCCTCTCCCCAGAGGCCGGGCCTTTCTCTTCCAGAAAACTTACTTCGCCAACGTGTACGAAGGATCGAACGTCAGCTCCCTCACCCAGATATTGCGGAAGCTGATCGGCTCGCTCTTGTCTCCATGCGCCTGCAGCTTGATCGGGGCGCGGTCATACGCCTTGTAGAACGGCTTGCCGATATACAGCGTCTGCCCCTGCAACTGGAAGTGGTTCTGCACCACCACGCCGTTGAAGAAGACCGTCACAAACGCCGGTGTCTTCAGCGAGCCGTCCTCATTGAACCTCGGAGCCGTCCACACCACGTCATACACCTGCCAGTCGCCGGGCTTGCGCGAAGGCGTCGCCAGCGGAATCGCCTGCTTGTAGATCGACCCCGCCTGCCCGTTCACATACGTCTTGTTGTTGTAGTTATCCAGAACCTGCAGCTCATAGCCCGCGTCCCCCGGCCCCAGCGAAGCCAGAAAGACGCCGCTGTTGCCGCGCGCCTGATCCGAGCCCTCGATCGTCGTCGGAATCTTCCACTCGATATGCAGCTGATAATCCTTGAACGTCTTCTTCGTCTCGATATTGCCGACGCCCTTCTCCTTGCTCACCTTCAGCGTGCCGTCGGTCACAATCCATTTCGCAGGAGTATGGTCCTGCGCGCTCACCCACTCATCCTGATTCTTGCCGTCGAACAGAATAATGGCGTCCGACGGAGGATCGGCGTCGGTTTTACCGGGTGTCACAGTCGGAGGCACCGGCGCGTACACCTCCGTATCCTGGTGCTTCATCTGGGGCTCAGCCTGTTGCGCGAAAGCAGGCGCGGCAACGGCCATCACAGCGGCGACGATAAGAGACTTCCTGGTAAGAGTTTGCATAGTCACAGATGAAGATACCCATCCAGCCATGCCCCGGCAAGTCGCACAGGCCTCACTCCGTGCGCAAAGCCTTAAAGTCCCGCACAAGTACGCCCCAGGCCGTAACATCCGGTGTGAGACGAAACGCACCTGCACTTCGTCTCACCCATGTTTCGAAGCTGCACAAATGATCCTCGACTCACGGAAAGGAAACCCTCGTGGCCCCTCTGCATCCGTCCCGCTTTGTCGCAGTTCTTCTTCTCCTGATATCTCTTGTGTCAGGAACAGGCGCGGCTCACGCGCAGGTCGCCATTCCTTCCACGCCTGCCGGACAGGTGCTCCAGCAATGGCTCGACGCCTTCAACAGCGGCGACCGCGCAAAGCTCGAGAGCTACGTCAAGAACACCAATCCCAAGGACGACGTCGATGGCCTCCTCTCCTTCCGCGAGCAGACCGGAGGCTTCGACCTCCTCTCCATCGAACCCGGCAGCACACCGCTCGAGATCAAGTTCCGCATCAAGGAAAAGGCAGGCCCCACCAACGCCTTCGGAACCATTCTCGCTAAAAACACCCAGCCTCCCACCGTCGACACCTTCGGTCTCCGCGCCCTTCCTCCCGGAGCCGTCATCGAAGACATCACCCTCGACGCAGCCGCACGTCAGCGCGTCCTCGACGGCATCTACAAAAACCTCGACGACTACTACGTCTACCCCGACGTCGCCAAAAAGATGGAAGACGCCCTCCGCGATCACCAGAAGCGCGGCGACTACAACTCCATCACCAACGGCAACGCCTTCGCCACACGACTCACCGACGATATGCGCGACGTCAGCCACGACAAGCACCTCGGCGTAAACTACAACCCCTTCAAGACTCCGCCGCCTCCCGCCGACCAGCACGGCCCCTCACCCGAAGACCTGGCCCGCTTCCACAAATCGCTCGAGCGCAATAACTGCGGCTTCGTCAAAGTCGAGATCCTCCCCCGCAACATCGGCTATCTCAAGTTCAACCAGTTCGGCCCGCCCGACGTCTGCGGCCCCACCGTCGTCGCCGCCATGAGCTTCCTCGCCCACGTCGACGCCATCATCTTCGACCTCCGCACCAACGGCGGCGGCGACCCCGCCATGGTCGCCTTCATCGCCTCCTGGCTCTTCGACCACCCCACCCACCTCAGCGACATCTACAACCGCCGCGAAGACTCCACCACGCAGTACTGGACCACCCCCTACGTCGCCAGCCCGCGCCTCGCGAACACCCCCGCCTTCATCCTCACCTCCAAACGCACCTTCTCCGGAGCCGAAGACTTCACCTACAACCTCAAGATTCCCAAGCGAGCCACCGTCATCGGCGAAACAACAGGCGGCGGAGCCCATCCCGTCGGAGGTCATCGCATCGACGACCACTTCGCCATCGGCGTCCCCTTCGCCCGCTCCATCAACCTCACCACCAAGACCAACTGGGAAGGCACCGGCGTCGAACCCGACGTCAAAGTTCCCGCCGACGACGCCCTCGACACCGCCACCAAACTCGCGATTGAAAAGATTCAGAGCAATCAGCCTGCTCCCACACCCGGCACGCCGAAGCCGCCCTCACCAGCCTCTTCCGCGGCACACTAGCCGTTCAGCGAACCTTCGCCACCACCACCGTAAGGTCGTCCTCCTGCTCCTTCGCACCCGCCCACACCGAGACCGCATCGGCGACCCCATCCACAATCACTGCCGCGGTCTCGTTCTCCCGCATCAACAGATTCCCCTTCAGCCGCTCCACCGAGAACTGCTCGTCCGTTACATTCTCCTGCTCTGAGACGCCATCCGTGTAGAGCGTCAGCACATCACCCTCTTCCAGCGCGACCACCGTGTTGAAGTACTGCGCATCCGGAAGAATCCCCACAATCGGCCCGGCCTCGCTCAGCATCCACGACTCGCCCGTCTTCGGTCGCATCAGGATCGGAGGATTATGCCCTCCACACGCATACTCCAGCCTCCGCTCCGCATGATTGAGCCGCGCATAGAAGATCGTCACAAACGTCGCAGGCCTTGTCACCTGCTTCAAGATGTCGTCCAGATCCTTGATAATCTCCGCCGGTCCACTCAGCTCCTTCGCACGCAGCCGCAACGCCACCGCCAGCGAAGGCATCAGCAACGCCGCTGCCGCTCCCTTGCCCGAAACATCCGCGATCACCACATCCACCGTGTCGTCCGAGACCGGAAAGAAGTCGTAGTAATCCCCACCCAGCAGGCGGGCAGGATGCATCGTCGCCGCAATCTCCAGCCCCGGCAGCGTAATCGGCTTCGGCAGCACCTGCCGCTGCACCTGCGCAGCCAGCATCAGGTCACGTTCATAGTCATCGCGCTGACGCTGCACCTCCTCTGCCAGACGTGCGCGCTGCCTAGCAATCAACGTCACCAGAAACCCCACCGCCAGAAATCCGGCCAGATCGACAACGCTATGAGCCACCCGCAGCGCCGCCGTATCCGCCACAGGCCCGAAGATGTCCTGTAAGAACATGCAGACCACTGCCAGCCCCACCGTTACCGGCAGCGCGTTGACGGTTCCGCTCAGGGCCAGCGGAAGCACATACAGATACCCAAGCGATACATTCGCCTCAACCTTCCAGTCCGTATACGCCACCGCGCCAATCGCCAACGCCACCACAACGTTGAGCAGCCCTATCGTTCGGTTCCGAATACGATTGGCATTCTTATCATCCATGTCGCGTACAAAAGCCATGCCGCTTCCGCTCCCGGCGAGCCATTCGCCATTCGCACTTGCTCGCTGTCACCTGAATACTACAAGCGGATTGAATCGCAACTCGAAACAATCACAAGTGCTCCACCTTCCACCTGAGCCACCCGAGAAGACACACCCGTCATTCTGAGCGAAGCGAAGAATCCCTGTATTTTGTCCGCACCATCACAGAACCCACCTAAGGCCACCAAAGTCATCTATCTCGGTGCCGCACTCTCACCGCTCTCCTTGCCTCCGGCATCCACACCCAGAGCCTTCCCTGTACTAGCCGCCGCTCCACCCAGCGCCTTCACGACATTTCTGTAGCTCTTCGTCAACGCATTGCCGGTGTTGCGTTGCGCCTTACCCAAAGCCCTGCTCGTATTGTCGTTGGCAAGCACCAATGCCGTATCCGTACTCCGTCCCCCAACCGCGATCCCATTAATGGCCGAGTTGCCTCCATAGATCGCCGCCTGCGCCGGACGCTTCGCCGGATTCGCCCATGCAACATCCGTCTGCGAAAGCCGCTCCAGCCGCGTAATCCTCACTTCGGTGAAGTCGCTGCGCCGCATCTTGTCCGCAAGCGGCCATTGCGTCGAAGCCACCCAAACCGCCCCGTCCATCGGCTGAGACAACTCGCCCACGTTGACGACATCTCCCGTCTTCAAGCGCTCCATACCCGCGCACCGGTCGCCGCCGCAACCATAGCGGCACAGCTCCTCGTTCAGAAACGAGGCATGTTTGTTCGGCGAGACCCACACCATCGCGCCCTTCTCCTCCGCATCGATCGTCGAGGCCCGCGTAATCTGGCTGGCATCGCACACCGTATCCTCGTGCGCTGCCGCATACCAGTACAGTGCCCTCCACTCCGGCTTTCCGTCGCTGACGGCCTCATTCCTAAGGAGCACCGCAACATGCTCAGCATCCAGAGCATGCCCCATCTGCCCGCAGTCCTGCCGCCACAGATGGTAGAAGTGCAGCTCCACCTCATCTCTGCGCCCAGGGTGCGAAGACGCCTGCCCATACACCGTACCGTCGTCCCCAACCACCGTAGGCACAGCCAGTCCTGCCGCAAACTGTGCCGGCTTCACCGAGCAGTCCTCTTTGCCGATCATCCATCGCGGCTGAAACTGTCCCAGCAGCTGCCCCTCGAGAACGTCGCTCAACCCATCGCGGTCGCTGTCAGGCAAGGAAGCGGGCTTCGCGCCCTGCGCCACCGCAAGAGCCGTCACACAACATAGGAGTCCTGCAACCACTGCGCGGCTCATGGCTCATTCTTCCTGCTTGTGCCTCTCCTGTCCAATCCAGATCGTTGTCAAGACCTCCAGGCACAGACAAAGCTCCTCCTCATCTCTCCATAGCCGCTCCGCTGCTTGGCTTTCACGTCACGAAATTAAGCCCGTAGATCTGCCGAATAGATCTCACCACCTGGCTAAACTGTTAACAAGGGACAAAAATACCTGCGAATCTCCCGGCCTCTCGAAAGTTCTGCGGCCGTGCAAGGTACCAGCCTAAAATATCTGTTTTGAAGACTTTGCATACTTAACACAGGGGTGGGCATGACCGGAACACAGACTACCGAAGCAGAGGATCTTTACGCGCGCGCCCTTGCCGCCGCCGGTTACATTCGTTCCCGCAGCTCCCATCACCCCCGGCTCGGCCTCATCCTCGGCTCCGGCCTCGGCGACTTCGCCGACAACATAGAAGACGCCACCGCCATCCCCTACTCCGACATCCCCAACTTCCCCGTCTCCACCGTAGCCGGACACTCCGGCAGGCTCGTCCTCGGAACCATCGGCGGAGTCCCCGTAGTTGTCATGCAGGGTCGCGTCCACGCCTACGAAGGCTATTCGATGGCGCAGGTCACCTTCCCCATGCGCGTCCTCGGTCTCCTCGGAATCCAAAAACTCATCGTCACCAACGCCGCCGGAGGCATCAACACCGGCTACGGCCAGGGAGCCATCGTCGCCCTCTCCGATCACATCAACCTCACCGGCTCCAACGCCGCCCTCGGCCCCAACGAATCCCGCTTCGGACAGCGCTTCTTCGACATGACCCAGGCCTACTCCCCCGCCCTGCGCCAGCTCGCACGCGCTGAGGCCGCAAAGCAGGGGTGGGAGCTCAAAGAAGGAATCTATATCGCAGTCCTCGGCCCCAGCTACGAGACCCCCGCCGAGATCCGCGCCTTCCGCACCCTCGGAGCCGACCTCGTCGGCATGTCCACCGTGCACGAGGTCATCGTCGCCCGCCACATGAGCATCGAGGTCCTCGGCCTCTCCGTCGTCACCAACATGGCCGCCGGAGTCCTCGACCAGCCCATCAATCACGAAGAGGTCATGGAGACCGGCCGCCGCATCGCCGAACAGTTCACCAGCTTACTCACGGCCCTGATCCCTCAGATGACAGGAGAGCCGAAGTGAGTCAGAAACCGGAGTACTTCGGCCTTGCCCAGGAACAGGGTGCCCCATTCATGACGCGGTCTTATCACGGCATGAGTAGGTATTCAGGGGTGGGGTATTCAGACAAGACTCGAATCGTTTCAGCCGACGAAGTTAGATAGAGAAATTCTGCTGAGAAAGGAACCGCTTCATTGCAAGATCAACCCGCGCTGCAACTCCTGCTTCCGCAGCGCCCACTCATCATCGGACTCGCAGGCTGTTCCGGCTCAGGCAAAACCACGCTCGCCCGCGAGCTCACCGGGCAGCTCTCTGCAACACTGCTACCGCTGGACTTCTACTACCGCTGCCTCCGTCATCTTCCCGAAGAGGAGCGGGCGTTACAAAACTTCGATCATCCCGACTCGCTCGAGCATGCTCTCCTGGTCCAGCACATCGAAGAGCTCGCCGATGGCTGCAGGATCGAACGCCCTGTCTACGACTTCACCACGCACACTCGCGTTCCTGACCGCACCGAGACCATCGAATCCTCACCCGTCCTGATCGTCGAAGGCATCCTCGCTCTGCACTACCCTCGCCTGCGCGCCCTCTACGACTTCAGCATCTACGTCAACGCGCCCAACGAGATCTGCCTGAACCGACGCATCTATCGCGACATGCGTGAGCGTGGACGCACCGAAGAGAGTGTTCGCGCTCAATTCGAAGCCACCGCCAAGCCGATGGCCGATCTCTACGTCATCCCTTCGGCGCAACACGCTTCTGTCATCGTGGAAGGAACGGAAGCCCTCGACTGGTCGGTCGAGCAGGTCTTAGTGAGCCTCCACAAGACCGGCCTCGTGCGAGCACGACACCGACTCCGCACCGGCGAGTGAGAGATCGGAGTACATCCCGGCAATCTGCTCGCGGGCAGTCTGAGACAACACAAACCGGTCCGCACGTTCTTCAACCGTGCCGCCGAACCGCACCTTCGCCCGCACGCTGCGCGTCCCTGTAAGCCTCACAAGGTGGGGTGCAAGCAGGGCGTCGCCCCACCAGCACACATCGTCGGCGACCGAAGCCTCTTCATCGTCGACGGAATAACTCAGCGCGGCAGTCTGAAGAGCAACCCCCTCGTTCAGCACGGAGTGAAACAGACCGCGCCGGAAAGGAAGTATCTCCGAGCCATCCGTCGTCGTCCCCTCCGGAAAGAACAGAACCGGCATTCCGCTGCGATAAGCCTCCGCCATGGCCCGATTGACTCCGGGATAGGTGGCAGGTCCGCCGCCTCGAACGACATAAACGGTTCCTGCCTGCCTTGTCAGCCATCCGATTCCGGGCCACCCGCGAACCTCGGCTTTGGCCACCATCACAAAGGGGCGGATCGAAGCATAAAGCAGAATGTCCAGATAGCTGAGATGATTCGACACCACTGCGCCGTGCTCGGGGAGAGCTCCCTCGACACTCCATGTCACCTTCAGCGCACGGACGATCCTCCGGCAGTAAAGATGGATCCTCTCTGCGCCCTCGGCAGCAGAACGTGCAGGGCGCAGAAGAAGATCGATCTCCATAGCCAGGAGCAACACAACCACTTGCAAAATCCGCCAGGCGGAGCGCAGAGGACGCAAATCAGCGGCCCTCGAGGAATCTTGCCGCAACCCTTGGATGCAGGGTCTGCAGATCCAGAAGTGTGAGGAAATCGATCGTGCGGAAATCGCGATCGATTGCAGGCTCACCGCAGATCTTCGCTCCAATCGCCAGATAGGCTCGCAAAAGCTTGGGTGCACGCTGAACGTCGACTTCTCCGGCAGGCCGCGGCATGACATAAGGAGCCGTCGGCACGGTCTGCAGCTCCGGCTCGACCATGAAGTCCTTGAGCGAGGCATACACCGCGTGTCCCATCTCGGGATCGAGCGAGTTCAACGAGCAGCAGCCCATCATGTAGCGTCCGCCGTTGGCCAGCGAGTAACGTGCGATACCACGCCACAACAGATGAAGTACTTCGGGCGAGCGATGATCGCGGTGAATACAGGCGCGTCCCAGTTCGATGATCTGGCTGCGCATCGACTCATAGGGGGTGAAGCAGAACTCCTGTTCGCTGTAATAGCCGAAGTTGCGGCCGGCGACGTCGCCCATCTGCAAACGATAGGTTCCTACAATCGCGCCGGTGGTGCGGTCCTCTACAAGCAGATGGTCGCAAACATCGTCGTAGCGATCCTTGTCGTACCCATCTTCATAAGCCGACTCCAGACCTTCATTCATCTCGAGATTGAAGACCACAAAACGAAGACGGTAAGCCGCGACCCGCTCGGTTTCAGTGATTGCAAGGCGGGCAACGTAAGGTCCAGCTTCAAGACGAATGTCTTTTCTGGAGGCAGGTTCGAAGGTGACTGGTGGAGCCGGAGGAAAAACCAGAGAAGGTATTTCTTTAATAGTGCTGACCATCGACTCTCCTTGAGCCCGGGATGAGTACCTCGTGGTCAGTCTGCTTTGATTTTTGTTACAGGATGTTCACGCCAAATGAAGATTCGTTGAATCAAAAATGGTGCACCACTTCGGTACCCCTGGCAGCCTTTGCCAGCTCGGCGACAGCCACCCATGCCTCCTGCGCGGCCCGCTTACGCTGATCGACTCCCGAGACAAAGGCAACCGGCTCTTCCGCGAAGCGAACCTCGGCGCGTATCCCTTTTAGCCCCAGTATGTTGAAGATATGCGGCAGAAGCACAACATCGTCTCCCCAATAGCAGACATCATCCGCAACCGTCGCGCTGCCGTTTCCCTCGCCCAGCTGGTAGCAGATATGAGCCGCCGTCACCGGAGCCCCCGCGGCGCGGACCTGAGCCAGAAGACCACTGTGGAACTTCAACATTCCACTGCCGTTCGAGGTCGTTCCCTCCGGGAAGAAGACAACGGGCAGACCGGCATCGAAGGCTGCCTCCACCCCGGCACGCGCCTTGAGCGCGGAACCGCCGTGTCCGCGTGCGACGTACACCGTACCCGCCATCGTCGTCATCCAGCCCAGGACGGGATAGCTGGCCAGCTCGGCCTTGGAGACGAAGACGCAGGGACTAAGTGCAGCGAAGACCACGATATCCAGATAACTAAGGTGATTCGAAATGACAGCGCCGTGCTGGGGAAAGCTGCCGATCAGCTCGATCTCGACACCGAGCCCTTTGAGCGCTGAGGAAGCAAAACGGTGCAGCCACTCGGCCCGGGCCTCGCGCGTAGAGGGCTGTCGAATCAGCAGCTCCGTACCGAATCTTACAAAGTACCCAAGAAGCTGAACGCTCCTCGCCACAGACCGAAAAAAGCTCACCCTTGCTGATCCTCCCGCCGGAATCTACTGGGCAGTCTATCCTGACACAGGTGGATACAGAGATAACAAATCCCGAAACAGATTCCCGAACCGCGGACGATCTTACCGCGATTCCTGAGTCGCCTCACGCTCAGCGTCTGCTCTACAACCGGATCGTGCTTCCGCTAATCACCATCCTGCGGACCGGAGCCTCTCCGAGACGTCTGGCGTGGAGCATCGCGATCGGTCTGCTGATCGGAATCAATCCTCTGCTCGGCACCGCAACAACCCTGTGCCTGATTATCGCAATCGCGTTCCGGCTGAACCTCGCCGCCTCGCAGCTGGCCAACTATGCGGTCTACCCCCTCCAGCTTCTTCTCCTTGTTCCCTTCCTCCAGCTGGGAAGCCGGTTCTTTCACACAGCTCCTATTCCACTTTCATCGAATGGGCTGCTGCAGGCGGCGAAGAGCAACCCTGTTGGACTGATCCGCAAAATCTGGCTCTGGGAGCTGCATGCCCTTATCGTCTGGGCTGCGATCTCTGTCGTGCTCATGCCGCTGATCGCTACTGCACTTACACCGCTGATGCGCAGGCTGGCCCTTCGCATGCATTGGTCTGAGCAGGAGACCGAAGCCGCTTAGTTCGAGCCATGAAACTCTTCGACCGGATCTCCGCTGCGAACCCAGGCGGTGTAGATCATGTCGCGCAGCTCAATCGCTCCGGCAGCAAGCCTCTCTTCGGTGAACTCCTTCCCCTCCGGAGTTCCTGCGTCTTTGAAACCACCAGCCTTCTCCAGCTGGTAAGTCTTCTCGATCAACGTGGCTGAGTGCCGCAGATAGCTCATATAGTCTGTCCATTCGTCGTTCAGCAGCTTCGGCTGAGCGGCCGCGACCAGCGGAGCGACATCGGCAGGCTTGATATTCGCGGTCACAAACTGTGACTCGAAGAGGTAGTGAATCTTGTGCTCCGTCGTATATCCGTGGGGATTCGGCCCATTCCATCCGTTGTACTGGCTGGTGACGTGCAACGGCTGTGCTCCGTCGCCTACGTAGTGTCCGAGCCATCCCGCATAGAAGAGAATCGCCGTCTCCGCGGGCTTCGTATCCTTGCCCGCCGCCAGCAGGTGCCTGTACTCCCGCATACCCACCTTGAGCCGCTGCCAGACCTCCTCGGTCACATAGGGCTGCAGGCCGACCTTCTCCGGAGTCAGCTGAAGATCAGGATGCGCTGCCTGCGCCTGAGCAAGCGCACGAACGTAGTCGTAGCGCTTCTTCGGAAGCGTGCCGATCAGATCGGCCTCCTCGAAATCGATGAAATGCTCGGGAGCCTGGGCATCGCCCAGCTCCGGCTCTGCGCGGTTGCGCCAGCGATCGGGTTCAGGCCCAAGGTACTCCAGCGTGTCGAGCGCGTTGCCGTTGCGTAGAAACGCCGGGACATCCTCAGGAAGGTAGGTCGCCGCCAGACGGTTGATCATGCGATGGCCATCGCCACCCCAGGCAAAAGAGGGCTGTACGGCCATCCACGGCACCAGGGCTGAGGCCACGACAAAACGCATCACACGAGCAAACTTAGGCATAAACCGAGTATATCCGGCAGGCTTCGACGGCTTGATTAAGGCTCAAACAAGCACCTCGGAGCCGAGAACGGCACTGGTACCGAACACACGGCGATAGCGCTCGATCTCCTCCGCCGGGCCGGTCGACTTGTGCGCGTTGTCGCTCAGCTTCACCGCAGGCCTTCCCTCTACCGTCATCACCTTGCAGACCAGGCTGATCGGCTCGAAGTCGTGCTCGCCACGCGGATGGCAGCCGCGAAAGTCGTTGGTCAGCAGAGTCCCCCAGCCCGCGCTGAAACGGATGCGTCCCTTGAAATACTTCTCGAGCTCGAGAATGCTGTCCACGTCCAGACCGTCCGAAGCAATCAGGCGCTTTCGGCGAGCGTCGCGGCCACGGCTCATCAGCCACGCGATGTACTCGTCCCCTGCGTCGAAGGGGTCCTTCGAGTCGCAGCGCTGACCGGTCCAGTCCGCCACCCAGTCGGGCGCGCCCTCGAGAAACTGGGTCGTGCCGAAGGTATCAGGCAATAGAATCAGCAGCTCGCCACCGTAGCTCTTCTGCCAGAGCTCGAGGACTTTGTACTGTGACTGATGCAGCTCCTCGTCCGAGTTCGAGAGCGCAGCCAGGGCCATGGGGAGCTCATGCGCGTTGGTTCCCATCGCTTCAAGGTCGTGCTTGTAGGCCAGATAAGTATTCGAGGTCCCGGAGAGGCTCTTGCCGATGCCTGCCCGCATGGCCAGGACGGCATACTCCTGCCAGAGGAAGGAGTGGCGGCGGCGGGTTCCGAACTCGGAGATGCGCACGTCGGGAACCTGCCGCAGCTTTTCGATCTTCTCCCACAGGCGGGTCTTGGCGCGGGCGTAGAGGATGTCCAGCTCCAGCTCGCTGAGCTTGCCGAGGGCGGAGCGGGTCTTCATCTCACTCAACAGGGCCAGACCGTAGATCTCCCACATCGTCACCTCGGTCCACAGGCCGGAGAAGCGCAGGATGAGCTGGCCATCATGCTCCGTGACCTCGTAGTCCGAGAGCCGGAAGTCGTTCTCCAGCCACTCGAGGAATGAAGGCTCAAAGATGCTGCGGGTTCCGTAGAAGGTATTTCCGGCCAGCCAGATCAACTCGCTTCTGCGAAACCGAAGATGACGCACATGCTCCATCTGTTCGATCAGTGCGGACGCCGGAATGTGTTCGGCCAGCCGCACCGAGACGGTTCGATTGGTCGTCTCCGAGGTGACATGAACATGAGGAAAGTTCTTCCAGATGAACTGCAGCATCAGCAACTTGTAGAAGTCCGTATCCAGCAGCGACCGGACGATGGGATCGAGCTTCCAGTTGTGGTTGTGGGCCCGTTCGGCCAGGTTGACGTTCATGTCATCCAGTCTCGCCCGTCGGAGGCCGGCGGGCAAATGCCTGCGAGGCTTCGGCCCCAGAGAACCAGCACTAAAATTCACATAATCTGCTGATCAAACGCTGGATTCGGCTTGGTATCCTAGGAAAGCTATGCTCACGAAAAAAGAACTCCTCACCCAGCCCATCAAGCACATCGATATCAAGCAGCACAACGTAGTCGCTCTGGTCGATGCCATGCAGTCGATGGCCTTCAGCTCGCGCGACACCGCCCGCGCCGCCTCGATCTACGAGATGATGCTCCGCGACACGGACTGCGGCGTCATCCTTTGCCTCGCCGGATCCCTGATCTCGGCCGGTCTGCAGAAGGTGATCGTCGACCTGATTCGCAACAACATGATCGATGCCATCGTCTCGACCGGAGCCAACATCGTGGATCAGGACTTCTTCGAAGCCCTCGGCTACAACCACTACCTCGCCGGCGACGAGTACAAGTACGGCCACGAGGACGGCGTGCTCCGCGAGCTGATGATCGACCGCATCTACGACACCTTCATCGACGAAGAAGAGCTTCGCGCCTGCGACGAGACGACGCACCAGATCACCAACTCGCTCGATCCCCGGCCCTACAGCTCGCGTGAATTTATCCGCGAGATGGGAGCGTATCTGGTCAAGAACGGCAAGACCCCTCAGGCCGGTGGACGCGATTCGATCGTATTGTCCGCCTACGAGAAGAATGTGCCGATCTTCTGCCCGGCCTTCTCGGACTGCTCCGCCGGCTTCGGTCTGGTCGCGCACCAGCACGAGCGTCAGGGCAAACCTTCCGTCTCCATCGACTCGGCCAAGGACTTCTATGAGCTGACTCAGTTGAAGATCGCCAACCCGACCACCGGTCTGCTGATGGTCGGCGGAGGCGTTCCGAAGAACTTTGCTCAGGACATCGTCGTAGCCGCCGACATCCTCGGCGTCGACGCCTCCATGCATAAGTACGCGATCCAGATCACGGTAGCCGACTCCCGCGACGGCGCTCTCTCAGGTTCCACCCTGAAGGAAGCCTCCAGCTGGGGCAAGGTCGATACGACCTACGAGCAGATGGTCTACTCCGAAGCCACCATGGCTCTCCCGCTCATCGCGGGATATGCCTTCCATAAAAACGCCCAATCCGCACGGCAGGGAAAGAACTGGGCTTCGATCCTGGACAAAGTAGCAGTCACCGCATAGGTGATTCCCAAAGTAACCTAAACAAGAAAGCCACCCGGGTGGGGTGGCTTTCTTGCCCAACAATATGTCCTTATTCGGTATTACCCTTTTTTCTTATTGACTTGCGAGATTACCTCTCGGCTCTTCCTCCCTACAACAAACCCCTCTCTGGCATTCTCAGCATGCGAGGTAATTACTCTTTGCGCTCATTCGTCATAAAAAACCGAATGAAATAATGATGATTCCGTCAATACAGGTTACCTTTGTTACATGTTTTTCCAACACTAGGTATACCCTTAGTGTTGAAAGATGGTTTTTGCTCTGTTTTCTTTACTTTTCGTGAAGGTTCACACTGTCTTCACATTACTGCCAAGGTTACTTAAGGGTCCGAACAGCATGTATATGCTTCCGGTTCTAGGATGTTTCTCTCTACTGGCGATATGCGGAGTTCTCCTATTCGCTTTTCTGCGGGCTCGACGTGCAACACGCGAACTTGCAGAACAACTCAGTCAGGCTCGTGAGCAGCAATATCAGGATAAGAAGAAGCTCTCCGAACGTTCCCAGCTGGATACGCTCAAGGATGAGTTCATCTCGACCGTCTCCCATGAGCTTCGTACTCCACTGACGAGCATCCGCGGAGCTCTCGGCCTGCTTGCTTCAGGGACTATCGGAGAACTTGAGCCCCGCGCACTGAATCTTCTTCGCATTGCGACCACCAATACCGACCGCCTCATCCGTCTGATCAACGACATTCTGGACCTGGAACGGATGGAGTCAGGACGCGCTCCCCTTCAGATCCGCCGTTGCTCGATGCGCGACCTCTGCCAGCAGGCGATCGAGACCATGACTCCCATGGCGGAGATGCACACCGTTCACCTCGAGCTGGCCCCCTTCGCTCCCGGTAAGACGACCTCCATCGATGCTCTCTTCTTCGACGGCGATTCGGACCGCATCCTTCAGGTGCTTACCAATCTGCTATCGAACGCCATCAAGTTTTCCCCTCCCGCATCGACCGTACGCATCCACACGGATGCCACCCCGGATTCCATCCTGGTGAAGGTCATCGATGAGGGTCGCGGCATCCCGGCCGACAAGCTCGACACCATCTTCGACCGCTTTCAGCAGGTGGAACATGCCGATGCCCGCCAGCGTGGCGGAACAGGACTGGGGCTTTCGATCTGCCGCAGCATCGTTCAGCAGCACAGCGGCTCCATCTGGGCGCAGAGAAACCTTATCAAGGGGACGACGCTCTTCGTGATGCTTCCTCGAACGGCTCGGGCGACCGATCTGTCGATTCCGGCAGCTCCTCCGGCACAGGGAGAAGGCGCGATTATGATCTGCGACGACGACCCGGGAATCCGCACCGTCGTCGCCGAACATCTCACGCGGCAAGGTTATGCCGTTGTTGAGGCCACCAGCGGCGAAGAGGCTCTCAAGCTGGCCACGGAGCGCCCGGTGGAAGCTATCCTTCTTGACCTTTACATGCCCGGCCTCAGCGGCTGGGAGACTCTGCAACGCCTGCGCGATAATCCGGCCACCATCGACATTCCGGTGGTCGTGTTGAGCGTTCTCTCCCCGACGCTGCGCCCGCAGCTTACGGGAGATGCGCAGGGATGGGTGCAGAAGCCCTTCAATGAGAACCTTCTCTTCGCCGAGCTGGGGAGAGTTCTCCGCCACGGCGATGGTCCCGCCCACGTTCTTCTGGTCGAGGACGACTTCGATCTGGCGAGCATCCTGATCGCCAGCTTCCGTGATGCGGAGGTCCACATCGACCACGCCTCCAGCCGGCAGGAGGCGATACAGCACTGCCTCAGCCGCCGTCCGGACCTGCTTATCCTGGACCTCACCCTTCCCGACGGGGACGGTTTTTCTCTCGTTGAGTGGCTCCGCCAGCAGCCGATACTTCGCAACATGCCGCTGGTGGTGTACTCCGGACACGAGCTCTCCGATGAGGAGATGTCGCAGCTTCGGCTGGGCCCCACAGAGTTTCTCCTCAAGGCCAAAGTGCAGCCTCAGGAGGTCGAATCGCTCGTGCTCTCCATGATGCAGCGCCTGCGGTCGAAGTTTTCCGACCTGATTCGAAGCGGTCCGGCAGCATAACTCGTTCAAAACAGGTTTCCCAAAACGATATTCTTCCTGCAAGAAAACCTTGATTCCTGCACCTCTCCCTCTGCCACATGAGAAGATAAGTAAGTCCATGCGGCAAATTTTGATCATTGATGATGAGGACGATATCCGGGAAGTGGCCTCTCTTTCACTGGAGGCCACAGCTGGCTGGAAGATCTTGACTGCCAGCTCAGGCTCACAGGGAATCGAAATGGCGATCGAGCATCAGCCGGACGCGATTTTGATGGATGTCATGATGCCGGGTGTCGATGGGCCGACGACCTTCCGCGAGATGCAGAAGCTGCCCTCCATCGCTCATATCCCCGTCCTCCTGCTGACGGCGAAGGTGCAGGGGGTGGACAAGCGCCGGTTTGCCGACCTTGGGGTTGCAGCAGTCCTCTTCAAGCCCTTCGATCCCCTTACACTGGCGGACCAGATCGTAGAAGCCCTGCAATGGAGCACGGATTCCTCTGCGATCAACCACTCCAACTCAGAATCATCCTCTGCGCTAAAGTGATTCAGCGGTAGGGTAAAATCCCTTTTGCACCGATAAGCCCCAAATATGCCGTCGTTAGCCGCAGACTCCATGAACCAGGACTCCAATCCCGATACAGAGATTCGTGCGCTTCTGCAGGAGCTCTGGCAGCGTCATCTTCCCTCAACCCAGGAACGGTTGGACCTGGTGAAGAGCGCCGTAGAAGCGGCCTCCGCGGGGCATCTCGAAGAGGCGGTCAGAGCCGAAGCGCAGGCCGCCGCCCACAAGCTCGCAGGAAACCTCGGAATGTTCGGTCACAAAGAGGCCGGGGAAGTCGCAAGCGAGATCGAGTACATCCTCAAGACATATACGCCGACTTCCGTTCCCAGTCTCGTTACATTTGAGCAGCAACTGCACCAGCTGTTGGCCTCGTACCTCTAGGGCTATTTCGCCTGACGCACCGCCCAGCCCGCCAGGTCGATTGCCGCGTCGAAGCCATCGAACTCCAGTGGCAGTTTATTCCGCCGGTCGACGTACTCGTTATAGATCCAGGGATCCACGACCGCGAAGACAGTTCCCTTGCCCACCTTGGCAACTGCCATCAGAACGTCTCCCTTGTCGGTAAGAATGGACTTTGCCGGAGCCGATGGAGTGATGGTCGAGATCTCCTTCAGATAAGCCTGATGCGGATATTGAAAGACCCCGGTGCCTGCGGGGACCATCACAGTTCCCTGTGGCCAGTAGTTGTTGTCGACGGTATTGCGCAGAACAGCATTGAAGTGAATCCCGAACCGCTCGCTCATCGTATTGAAGTGATCGAACTCGGAGTTGGTCTTGTCATTCTGCATCAGGATGAGCACGCCGCCTGCCTTGACCCAGGACTCAATAGCATCGCCGCTGGCCTTGTCCATATAGTGCGGGTCGGGATTCTTCGCCGGGATATCGGGCGACGCCATCACGTAGATCTGAGCCTTGCTTAGATCCTCCACGGTCGGTGCCGTCTTCAGAGTGGCAAGCTTCACACCATAGCGCTGAAACGCTCGACCGAAGAAGGCAAAGCCGGGGTTGGCATCGTCGTCCCACTTGTAATGGAAGAGCTCCGTCTGTCCCGCCGCATTCTTTCTCGTCTGCGAGTTGAACCAGGCATCGACCAGAACGGTCTTTCCCTGCCCAAGAGCCTCGGTCGAGGCCTGCGCCATCTCCGACCCTGCAAGCAGAAAGGCACCGACTCCCTTGGCATCGTTGGCAATCGTCTTCTCGCCGATGTAGTAGTCGAAGGTTCCCGAGCGATAAGGCGAGCCTCCGAGCCCACCGACCTTGACCGTGCCGTTCAACGACGTCATTCCATCTGCACCGGTAGTCACGAACGTGGCCTGAATAGCGCTCCAGCCCCTTTGCGCCGACGAGAGATCCGCCTGAGGCAGATATCCCATGCGCACGCCCTTGGCCAGCGCATAGACAAACATGCAGCTTGCCGAAGCCTCGGCAAAGTTGCCCTTCTGTGCTCCCTTGTCGAGCACCTGCCACCACAGGCTCGTCTTCTTGTCCTGATAGGCAACGATGGCTTTTGCCGTGCGATTCAACGCTCGAACCAGTTCAGGACGATCCGGACGATCGGCGGGAAACCAGTCCAGCACATCGACCAGAGCCATCGCATACCACCCCATCGACCGCCCCCACGCCTCGGGAGAGAGTCCGGTCTTCGGGTCTGCCCACTTCATCTGCTTTGACTCGTCCCAGCCGTGACGCAGCAGTCCCGTCCTCGCATCGCGCATGTGCTGATCCATCAGCAGGAACTGCTTTGCAATATCGTCGAAGTCGCCCGGCTGCTGAAAGGTGACGGCATAGGCGGCGCGAAAAGGCTCGGCCATGTAAGCGCCGTCGAGCCACATCTGATTCGGATAGATCTGCTTGTGCCAGTACCCTCCACTTGGAGTTCGAGGCTGCTGGGCCAGCTGCTCATAAATGTACTTTGCAGCCTTGTAGTACCTGGGTTGCTGGGTCACGCGATAGACCAGAAGTACCGACCTCCCCAGCTCAATCTCATCGAGACTGTGCGCGTCGGCGTGATAACTCTTGATCGTTCCCTCTTCGGTCACATATTTATCGACCGCGGCCTTGATGTAGCGGAACTCGTCGCCATTCGCGGTCGCATGCCACTGCGCGGCCAGGCCATCCAGCAGAACGCCTTCTTCATAACCCCAGTTGCTGGGGCGATTCTCCGTTGCGACCACACCATTCGGCCACTGCTTCATCACCGATGCAGCCATCTGAGCCGAGGCCTGATCGATCTTCAGAGCACCTTCGGCCCACGCGCCAGCTCCCCACATCGCCTGAGCTGCAACTACACCGAGCGCTGCCGAACGTAACAACCTCATTCCTTCTACCCCTTCTGTGACCAGCCAGATTTACAGGACAACAGCATACCTTCTGAATAATGCGATAAGCGATAGAGAGAAGCTCATTTGCAGGTCAGCGACGTCCACACACCAGCCTCTTTTCCATTGGCCCCCTCGATCACCAGATCGACAAAGCCGCCAGCCGGTATGGCAACGATCTCCGCCGAAGAGCAGCTGGAGCTGCTCGCCGCAGAGCAGGACAAAGCAGTGTTGGCCATCGTCCCGGGCAGCCCCGTCCGTACCGTCACCACGATGGCGTTGGTCTGCTGCGAGTACACATTCAGAGCCGTCGCGGTGCAGCCGCCCGGCACCCACGTCAGCACGGAGGCCGCTTCGGTCACGGCCTGATTCGTATTGCTGATCGAATAGTAGTTCGCGTTGAACGAAACAGAGTGATACATCGAGGCCAGGGAAGATCCACCGTTTCCTACCGAACCCCCACCGTTATCTCCGGCGACTCCCTGCGGAATCGCAAAGTTGAGCACGGCCTGCGTCGGCGAGCCTGTATTCGTCACAGAAGCCGGCATCCCCGGCGCAACAGTCGTCACTGTGCCGATGTTTACAGTAGCAGCGACTCCCGCTGGACCAGTAGCTCCCGTGCTGCCCGCCTGAGCCAGCATCACCCATGCGGTCGGACTTATATCGGGCTGGGCACCCTCACTCGTCACCAACGCGAGATAGGTACTGCCGTTGTAGAAGACAGCATCATGCTCCACATAGCCGCTCGCCGCAGACCATGTTCCCTTGAAGCTGATTCCTGCAGGTCCCTGCGCGCCTGCAGGACCGGGAGCTCCCTGAACCCCCTGAGGCCCCGCACTCCCCTGAGGTCCTTGAGGTCCCACCGAGCCGGTCGCACCCATAGCTCCTGAAGGTCCTGTCGGGCCTGGGAGTCCTTGCGGGCCTGCTGCTCCCGCCGGTCCCTGTGTTCCGGCTGCAAATCTGCTCCACACGGCTGGCGATTCATCAGGGAGATGTCCTGCGTTGTCGTTGACCAGAGAGACGTAACCGGCTCCGTCATAAGTCACACCGTCTCCTGCGGAGTAAGACACCGCGGAAGAAAAGACTCCCCGAAACGTCATTCCGACCGGACCAGCCGGTCCCTGAGGTCCCACAGCTCCTGCCGCGCCTGTTGCTCCCGAAGGCCCGGCGGGCCCCATCGGTCCTTGAAGACCAGCTGGCCCCACAGCTCCCTGCGGGCCGGTAGCTCCGGCTGGTCCAGCAGGCCCCTGGGCTCCCGTCGCAAACCTGCCCCACGCAGAGGGAGAGCTATCGGGAAAACTCCCACTGTTGTCGTTGACAAGAGAGACATAGCCCGCGCCGCCGTAGATCACACCATCCCCGACGTTATAGATCGCTGTGGAGCTGTAATCTCCCCGAAATGTCATCCCTACCGGCCCAGCTGGCCCCACCGGTCCGGCTGGACCCTGGGCACCGGCGACGCCAGGCACTCCCTGAGGCCCCTGAACGCCGGGAGAACCCGCTGGCCCTTGCGGCCCTGCATCTCCCTTCGGCCCCGGCAACCCTGCCGGTCCAGCCACACCCTGGGGACCGGCTGGACCCTGCGGTCCGATGGAACCCGATGGTCCTTGCAACCCTGGCGTTCCCGGGTCTCCCTTTGGCCCTGCCGGTCCCTGAGAGACCAGCACAACATCCAGCGTCGGAGCATGGCCGGTCAGATCGTTTTCCTTGCTATCGAACTGCACTGCGGCGGTACCGGACGTAAGTGCAACACCGTTATTTGTAGAAGGGGATGTCACCCATCCCTGCACCAGAGCCGTCACATCCAGCGCAACATAGGCTCCGGCCTGCTGAACCGGAAAGTTTCGCGACGATGCCGCCAGTCCGGGCAGGCTCGCATAGGTAACGCTGTACTCTCCCCAGGAAGAATTAACCGCCTGAACATCGACCTCTCCGGGAAGATCCGCGCGATTGCAATAAAGCCGAAGTACCGCCCGGGAGATCTGAGACGCGGTCGTTCCGGCAGGCAGCGTGCTAAGATCGAACTCCAGCAGCGTGGTGTAGCCGCCGCCCACATTCAGGTTTGAGATCGCTCCACTATTCGCCGCCGGTCTCGACGAATTCACATGAGCATCCGCTACCAGAGAAACCTCTACCGCTGAGGCTCGCAGCGCCGTAGCGGCCAAAACTATCATCAGCCTCGTCCACCGAGGAAACATCAGCCACCCACACGCCTCATAGCCTGTCGCCAGCGCCTCCCGCCGGCCCATGGCCGGACGGAAGACGTGACTCATCCTGCGCAACGATCGAAGCTCTACAATGCACGTTGCCGCATGGTCGTGGTGACCACGTGCTTCTCTATCCTGAAACAGAGACCGGGAGTAACTTATTTATATGCATAGTGCCCTGAAAAGACAATAGATCGCCTATTGCGCCGGCAAGAGGGTCGTTCCGTTAATAAAACCGCCTTTCATCCAGCAGCCTGTTTTTCCTCACGTTTCTCGCATCCCATAGAGTGCAAAACCTGTACGCCAAAGGATATCTATTGCAGATGAGTTCCCCCGAGATCAATAAGCCTGGCCATCGTCCCTCGCTCGACTCTCTCGTCGACATTCCGCGCCTCATTACTGCCTACTACGCTCTTCATCCCGATCCGGCTGTCCCGTCGCAACGCGTCGCCTTCGGCACGTCCGGACACCGTGGATCGGCCTTCGCCGCCGCCTTCAACGACGATCACATCGCCGCCATCAGCCAGGCCATCGTGGAGTACCGTGCCGGCCAGCACACCCTGGGGCCGCTCTTTCTCGCCCGCGATACCCACGCCCTCTCCGAACCCGCCTTTACGACGGCGCTCGAAGTCCTTGCAGCCAACGACGTCGAGATCATGATCGACGAACATCTCGGCTACACTCCCACGCCGGTCCTCTCGCACGCCATACTCACCCGCAATGTAAACCTGAAGCTCCACCGCGCCGATGGCATCGTCATCACGCCCTCGCACAACCCTCCCGAGGATGGCGGCTTCAAGTACAACCCACCCAACGGCGGTCCAGCCGATACCTCCGCAACCAAGTGGATCGAGAACCGCGCCAACGAGATCATCGCGAACGGCCTTAAAGATGTGAAACGCATCTCCTATGCCCGCGCTCTTGAGGCCGACAAGACCTACCGGCACGACTACGTCACCGCCTACGTCAACGACCTTGCCAACGTCATCGACTTCGACGTTCTGCGCGGAACCTCGTTGAAGCTCGCCGTCGATCCTCTCGGCGGAGCAGGCGTTCACTACTGGCCTCGCATCGCCGAAAAGTACAACCTGCCGCTCGAGATCCTCAACCCCCACGTCGACCCGACCTTCCGCTTCATGACGCTCGACTGGGACGGCCGCATTCGCATGGACTGCTCCAGCCCCTACGCGATGGCCAGCATGATCGCCAACAAGGATAAGTACGACGTCGCCTGGGCCTGCGATACCGACCACGACCGCCACGGCATCGTCACCCGCTCTGCCGGTCTGCTCAATCCCAACCACTATCTCGCGGTCATGATCCAGTACCTCTTCACCCACCGGCCCAACTGGGGCGACAAGACGGCCATAGGGAAGACTCTCGTCTCGTCGAGCATCATCGACCGCGTAGCCAAAGGACTCAACCGTCCCCTGCTCGAGGTTCCCGTCGGCTTCAAGTGGTTCGTCGACGGCCTCATCGACGGCTCGCTCGGCTTCGTCGGCGAAGAATCCGCCGGGGCCAGCTTCCTGCGGCGAGACGGAACCGTATGGACCACCGACAAGGACGGTCTCATTCCCGGGCTGCTCTCCGCCGAGATGACCGCGCGCACCGGACGCGATCCCGGCGAACTTTACCGCGAGCTGACCGCAAAGTACGGCGACCCCGTCTACCAACGCATCGACGCAGCTGCGAATAAGGATCAGAAGGCAAAGCTCGGCAAACTCTCTCCCTCGCAGGTCACAGCGAAGGAGCTTGCAGGGGAGCCGATTACGGCAATCCTCACCGAGGCTCCGGGCAACCACGCTGCAATCGGTGGACTCAAGGTCGCAACCGAGAACGGATGGTTCGCCGCCCGTCCTTCAGGCACGGAGGACGTCTACAAAATCTACGCGGAGAGCTTCAAGGGAGCCGATCACCTGAAACAGATTCAGGCTGAGGCACAGGCACTGGTCAACGCCGCCATCGCCTGATCCTCACTGCTCTACAAGCCCCGTCATTCTGAGCCGCAGGCGAAGAATCCCTGTATTTCGAATCTGCGTCCGGCAGAGAAAGTACAGAGATTCTTCGCTTCGCTCAGAATGACGGGTAAAACTAGACACCGCGCTTGGCGTAGTACTCGGCCACCTGGGTCTTGTTGAACTCAAAGGGAATGTGCTCCGGCCCCGGGACAGAGAGAACCTTACCGAACTCCGTCGACTCCTCCGCCTCGAACTGAAGATAGGAAGGCAGCGAAAGCCGAGGATTCTGACGTGCCGCCTGGATGATCGCCATCTGCAGTGCCTTCTCCGCAAGATGCACGCGTTCTCCCACTCGCAGGACCATAGAGCTGATCGTCTGCCGACGTCCATCGACCAGAATGTGTCCGTGGGAGACCAGCTGACGCGCCGCGGCAATACTCCGGGCAAATCCAAGCCGAAAGACGATATTGTCGAGCCGCCGCTCCAACAGCCCGATCAGGCTGTCGATCCAGTTCGACGGGCTCGCGCTCTTCGCTTTGCGGACGAACCGGCGCAGCTGCTCTTCGCGAATGCCATAGTGAAAGAGCAGCTTCTGCTTCTCCTTCAGCTGAAGCCCATACTCCGAGCTCTTCGTCCTGCGCGACTTTCCATGCTGCCCCGGCGGATAGTTGCGCTTCTCCAACGCTCCGGGCTTCCCCAGACCAGGCAACTCCACACCCAGCGCACGCTGGATCTTGAACTTTCTTCTCTGACTCATGCAGCCATCTCCTCAGCACGCGGAACACATATGTTCCACGTCGTCGATCTCCGGACACCGTGGCGCTTCGCCAAAAGACTTCACGGTACCCTTTTTCTTATTGCGGACCGATTTAGTCCTTATTCCACTTTCAACATTACATTCATCTTCGGAGAGAATCAAGCCCGTTGTCTCTTCGTCTCAGTGCAGCAGCATGCTGCACGTCAGCGTCGCCAGAACGACCGCCGTAATTACGACATAGATCGCGTCCTTCTCCAGCGCGAAGCCAACGATCGACAGCGCCACGCGAACGATCGGGGTCAGCAGGAGACAGATGATCCCAATCTGCGCAATGGCAAGCCCGCGATTCACTCCCGCGTCCATGCTCTGCGGCCTCAGCGCCTCATGGACCGTATTCAACGGCGAAGCATAGGGCAACTTATCTCCCACAAAGGTGTGGAACGATGTTGCATCTGTACCGTGAACCGTCAAGAAAATCACGCCACCCAATACTCCCAGAATCACCGCTACCAGAACTCCGGTGCGAAGCGTCACGCTGATCAGGTTTTGAAGCTGCTTATCCCTTACCTCGATCATCTAGAGCCTCCCTCTGATGCCCTGCACGATCATCTGAACCGCGATCACCGCAACCACTGCCGCAAACATCCGCCTCAAAAAACGCACGGGCAATCTGGGCAGCAATCGAGCTCCCACCATGGAGCCGCCAAGAACTCCCATCATCACCGGCAACGCAATCACCGGATGAATATACCCGCGCTTCAGGTAGATGGCTGCGCTCGCAACTCCTGTGACGCCGATCATGAAGCTGCTCGTGGCCGTAGAGACCTTGAAGGGAATCCCCATGACACGGTCCATCGCGATCACCTTGAGCGCGCCCGATCCTATTCCGAGCAGGCCCGAGAGCAGACCGGCCACATACATCAGGCTGAAACCCGCCCTCGGATGCGAGACCGAGTAAGGAGTCGTCTCCGTGCGAGTCTGATAGACGCCGTTCAGCTTCAACCGGTCCGCAAGCGGACTTGTAGCCTGAGCCTTGGCTTCTTCATGTCTCGCCTGACTCGTGCTCCAGGCAGAGTGCAGCAGCACCAGACCGAAGATGACCGCAAGAGCCGCTGTTGGAATCTTGCTGGAGAGAAGCGCGCCGCAGATCGCTCCGACGGTCGTGGCCAGCTCGAGAAACATTCCGATGCGAATGTTCGACAGGCCATCGCGAACATATGCGGCAGCAGCGCCGGACGAGGTCGCGATGACGGAGACCAGGCTCGCCCCAATGGCATAGCGGATGTCCACCCCTAAAAGGAGGGTGAGAGCAGGCGTCACAATAACGCCGCCTCCCAGTCCCGTCAGGGCTCCGATAAGGCCGGCAGTCGTTGAGACGAGAAAGACAATAATTGTGAACTCGTAAGCGGGCATTTATCTCCAATCGAACCTCGCCCGGCGCGCGCCACCGATGCTCAGGTGGCATGCACCAGCGGGAAGGCGCTACCGAACCAGAACCTCTTGTTTCTCAACCGGTATCTTCTTGATCGTCGCTGCATCAAGGTTCAAATGCGCAGTGATCATCTCAGGAGGCAGACGCCTGATCCAGTTATTCAAGGAGATGTCCGCAAACTCGTGGGTCTTGAACATCTCGAGGAAGACCAGGTCGGTATCTCCTGTGTTCTCGATGTAGTGCCCGGCCACTGCTGGAACGAAGCCGACGTCGTTTGCGTTGAAGTCCATCGTCCGCGCTCTTCCGGTCGGCATGAAGACAGTCATCCTTCCCTTGCCCGCAATGTAGAACTGCCACTCGGAGGCGTTGGGATGCCAGTGTAGCTCACGCATGCCGCCCGGCTTGACGGTGACCAGCCCCGCGGCAATGTTCCTCGCCGCCGGAAAGTTGCGAGAGTCGACCACCCGCACCTCACCTCCGGCCGTCTTCTTCGTTGGAGCCATCGCCTCCATCTTGAAGGTGTACTGCTGCGAGGCCTGAACACTTCTTCCTCCGACAGCCGCCCGATCCTCAGCCAGAGACTTGGGCAGGTCTGCGGGAAAGATGTAAAGCTCATCCTTCGGCAGTTTTGCAATCTCCTCTGCTCCAAGACCGAAGTTCTTCGCAAGAACTTCAGGAGGGGTATGAGCCACCCACTCGGAGATAAGAAACGTGTTGTCCTCGGAGAAGTGACCTTCGTCGAAGACAAGCAAAAACTCACATCCATCCGACCCCAGCCCCTGAATCGAGTGCGGCAAACCCGCGGGGAAATACCAGAGATCGCCCTTATTCACGTCGTCGATAAAGACGGTTCCATCGGGATTCAGGACAGTAACGCGCGCACTGCCATAGAGCATGAACGCCCACTCGTCGGCGGTGTGCCAGTGCAGCTCGCGAAAGCTTCCGGCGGTAAGGCGCATGTTGACGCCTGCAAGGTCGGTCGAAGGAGGAAGCTCACGCTGCGTGACCTCGTGGGTCCAGCCTCCCTGCTGTATGCGCTTGTGCGCCAGATCGAAGGAGTACCAGATAGGACCGATCGCTCCCTTGTCCGTCGCGGGAGGCATGTTCGAGCTGGGATTCTCGCGCAGGAGCATCTGATTTTCCTGCCCCGGATTACTTGCAGGATCATTCCTTCCCTGCTGCTGCGCCTGAGCCCTGAACCCACCGAACGCAACCGTTGCCAATGCCGTGCTTCCCACCCCCAGAAAACTCCGTCTGGAGAACTCGTCCGTAGCATTCTCTCTTGAACCGCTCATTGCTTCGCCTCCTTCAATGCACTCTTGCAACTGCACTGCTTCTTCATTCAAGTGGAAGCACTGTATATAAGTCCATTCGTATTCTTGGCACTCAGTAATCAGTTTTATCGATCACAATAAAACAACTCGTGAGAGATCACTTCTTTCTTCCAAGCCCAACGGCGAGCATCACAAAGGAATCAACCAGCGAAGAACGATCATGCTTTCGAACGGCGATGGCGATCTCGGACACTCCAGCCGAGATGGGAAGCGGTCTGATCACCACACCCCGCGACTGCGCCAGAACCACAGTCTTCGGCAGAATGGCGATGCCCGCGCCCGCAGCAACCAACGCGATCGCGGTGTACATCTCCCCCGTCTCCTGAGTAATGTTCGGGCTGAACCCCTGACTGGTGCACATCTGCACAACCGAGTCGTAGAACCCGGGAGCCCAGCGTCGACCATACGCAACGAATCTCTCGTTCTGTAGCTCACGCAGCCTGACCTGCTTCTTCTTTGCCAGTGCATGCTCCGAAGGAAGAACCACAACGAATGGTTCGCGATGAATCACCGTAATGTTGAGTTGATCGTGCGACACAGGCAGGCGAAGAAATCCTACATCGATCGTCTTGCTGGCGAGACTCTTCAACTGGCTGCTGGTTCGCAGGTTCATCAGGTCCAGCGCCACCTGAGGAAACTGCTTTCGAAAGGCCACCGCAATCGCAGGCACAATCGCGAGCGCAGCCGAGGAGACAAAGCCTATGCGCAGTCTTCCTATCTCCCCGCGATCGGCCTTCTGGACCCGCTCCACCGCCTGCTGAGCGCGGGCAAGCGTAGCGCGAGCCTCTGTTAGAAAGACCCTGCCCGCATCGGTAAGCTTAACCGTGCGTCGATTGCGAAATAACAGCTGTACGCCCATCTCTTCCTCGAGCTTCTGAATCTGCGCAGTCAGCGCAGGCTGAGAGAGATGCAGCTTCTGCGCCGCACGCACAAAACTCAGCTGCTCCGCGACCGCAACGAACGATGCAAGATGCCTTAGCTCCATCTCTTCTCCCTTATGTGTCTTCCTGATCTCAGAGATGGGTCAACGCCGCGATGTACCCGGCGAAAGCAGGCCATCGTGCCGTCAGTTCTTCACGGGTAGCTGAATCGTAGTCCTCGTACTCGAAGCCGGGACTGACAGTGCAGCCAAGCAGAGCCCAGCTTCCACCATCAACAAGACGTGATCCCTGCCAGACGCCTCGCTCCACCACGACCTGCGGCCGCTGGCCCGCGACAAGATCGTTGCCGATAACGACGGTTCGTCCGCTGCCGTCAGGAAAGAGCTGCAACATCTCCACCGCATCGCCTGCGTAGAAATGAAATATCTCGTCGGAGCGCAGGCGATGCATCTCGCTGAAGGTCTCCGGCTCCAGCAGATAGTAGATCGCCGTGGACGTTCTACGTGGGCCCGCATAGCGCGCATCGGCAAAGGCGGTAGCAGCAACGGTCTCCGAGGCCGCGTAGGTCTGGACGAACCATCCGCCTTCGCGCGGGTGCGGCGTCAGCCCAAGGAGTTCTTTCACTTCGCTTGCGGTCACAGATTCCCTCTCACGTATTCTGAAGATGATCACTTCATTCTATTCAGCAGGTAGAACGGCAGGCGGATGCGCTCACGACTTGAACACTACTTCGGCTTTGCCGAGCGAGGCACAAACTGGCGCACGGAGATCCTTGCGGGCTTCACGACCTTCATCACCATGGCCTACATCATCTTCGTCAACCCCGCCATCCTGCATGAGACGGGGATGCCGATCGCCGCCGTAACCGCTGCCACCTGCCTCTGCGCGGCCTTCGGCAGCGTGCTGATGGGAGCCTTCGCGAACTATCCTCTGGCGCTCGCTCCCGGCATGGGCCTCAACGCGTACTTCACCTACACCGTCGTCAAAGGAATGCACGTCCCCTGGCAGACAGCGCTGGGAGCGGTCTTTCTCTCCGGCGTCATCTTCCTGATCCTCACCTTCACCGGCATTCGCCAGCTCCTGGTCAGCGCGATCCCGCACCAGCTTCACGCTGCTGTCGCGGGCGGAATCGGCCTCTTCATCGCCTTCATCGGGTTTCGCAACGCGGGCATCATCGTTCCCAACGCGGCGACAACAGTCTCTCTCGGCAACCTGCACACTCCATCGACGGCACTCGCACTCTTCGGCCTTCTGCTGATCGCCGTGCTTCAGGTGTTGCGCGTGCGAGCCGCCATGCTGATTGGCGTGCTGGGAACGATGGCCGCCGGGCTCGCCTTCGGACAGCTCCACTGGGCTCCCGTTCCCTACAGCCTCGCTGCGCTGGAGGAGACAGCGTTCCGCCTCGACCTTCGTGGAGCCCTTCGCATCGGAGCCGCCGAAATCGTCTTCGTCTTCCTCTTCGTCGATCTCTTCGACAACATCGGAACGCTGGTCGCCGTCTCCGAGCGTGCAAAGCTGATGACTCCCGACCACAAGATTCCGAGGCTGAACCGGATCTTCTTCGCAGACGCAACCGCGACCATCGTCGGCTCGCTCACCGGAACCAGCACCGTAACCAGCTATATCGAATCCTCCGCGGGCGTAGCTGCGGGCGGGCGAACCGGAGTCACCGCCATCGTCACGGGCCTTCTGTTCGCAGTGTCCTTATTCATAGCTCCGCTCGTGGGAGCGATCCCCAGCTTCGCGACAGCTCCCGCATTGATCCTCGTCGGCGGTCTCATGCTCACCGGCCTCGGCCAGATCGAGTGGACCGAACCGGTGATTGCAATCCCGGCATTCCTAACCGTCACGACGATTCCCCTCACCTGGTCTATCGCCGACGGGCTCAGCTTCGGCCTAACCAGCTACGCTGCGCTGGAGATCCTCACCGGCCGCGCCAAACGTTCCAGCTGGATGCTCTACGTGCTGGCAGCGCTCTTCCTCATGCGATTCTTCTTTCTGCACCGCGCGTGATTCTCCTCTCTTTGACTCCTGCGCCGTATCTTCCTACTCTGAATAAGTAGACAAGGACAGATGACAACCCAATCTTCGGCTCCCATTCGAACCGGCCTGATCGGCTACGGCTACGCCGGCAAAACCTTTCACGCTCCACTCCTTCGCGCAGTTCCCGGCATCGACCTCACGGTCGTCGGCTCAGGCAAACCCGATCGTGTCCTCGCCGACATCTCTGGCGTCACCATCTGCTCCGCAATGGAGACGGCAACCCACCCCGACCTCGATCTCATCGTCATCGCCACTCCCAACGACAGCCACTTCCCTCTGGCCGCCGCTGCGCTCAAGGCGGGCAAGCACGTCGTCGTCGACAAGCCCTTCACCCTCGACCTCGGCGAAGCACGTGAACTGGTCAAAATCGCCCGTCAGTACAACCGTCTTCTCTCCGTCTTTCAGAACCGTCGCTGGGAGAGCGAGGTCCTCGCCGCCAAATCCATCCTCACCTCCGGAGTCCTCGGCAAAGTCGTGCACTTCGAGGCTCACATGGACCGCTTCCGTCCCCTGGTCCGCCAGCGCTGGCGCGAAGACCCCGGCCCCGGAGCAGGTCTGTGGTTCGATCTCGGACCTCATCTCATCGATCTCACCCTGCATCTCTTCGGCCTTCCCGACTCTGTCCTCGCCAGCATCACCGCACTGCGTCCCGGCAGCAAGACCGACGACTGGGCACACGTCCAGCTCATCTATCCCGATATGCGCGTCATCCTGAACGCCACCCTCCTCTCCTCCGGAGGAGCCGCTCGCACGCTGATACACGGCACACACGCGAGCTGGGCGAAATACGGTACCGATCTTCAGGAGAAGCAGCTCGTCGAAGGCATCATCCCCGGCACAAAGGGCTTCGGCGACGATCCCGATCCCGGCATCCTCTTCGATGGAGCCACTGGTAAACGCACCGAGATCCCCGCTCCTCCCGCCGACCA
>Ga0255336_100417_pt1 | contig 70703 bp, 65 predicted proteins | sample MeOH1_35cm_T3_17_FD_189102 | JGI IMG/M metagenome (GOLD analysis project Ga0255336, IMG submission 189102) | Sandy soil microbial communities from University of British Columbia, Vancouver, Canada - MeOH1_35cm_T3_179 | ecosystem: Engineered > Artificial ecosystem > Sand microcosm > Unclassified ... | reverse complement strand
TCAGTCACGACCGTGCCCTGCTGCGCGCCGTATGCGACGAGTTCTGGCTGGTCACCAAGGGCGGCGTCGAGCCCTTCGACGGCGATCTGGACGATTACCAGCAGTTCCTGCGCGACGAAGCCCGTCGCATGCGCGAGCAGGCCGCCGCGGCGCCCTTGCAGAAGCCGTAGAAGGACTGAGCAAACGGCCGCGCCCCTTCGTCAGGCGGTGCATGGCCGGCGCTGGCGAGATCGAGGGGCGGCAACGGGGCGAGCGGTGCCGGCCCCGGCTGGCGACGACGGCGCCGCGCGCCCGCTCAAGCACTCACTCACTTTCCGGGATAGTGCCCGGCCGCGATGTCTTCCAGCAGCGTCGCGTGCGTCGGCTCCCAGCCCAGCAGCGACCGCGTGCGCGCGCTGGAGGCCGGGGCGTCGGCGCCGAAGAACATGCCCAGCCAGCCGAAGTGCTGCTGCGCGTGTTCGGCGGGAATCGATGCCACCGGCACGTCCAGGAACTGGCCCAGCGCCGTGGCGATGTCGCGCGTGGCGACGCCTTCTTCGGCGACGGCGTGCAGCACGCTGCCCGGCGCTGCCTTGTCGATCGCGAGTTGCACGAGCTTGCCGGCATCGAGCCGGTTCACCGCCGGCCAGCGGTTTTGCCCTTCGCCGATGTAGCCCGAGATGCGTTTTTCGCGGGCGGTGCGCGCCAGCACCGCGACGAATCCGTGGTCGCCGCCCGCGCCGTGCACCGTCGGCGCGAAGCGCACGACCATCGAGCGGATGCCGCGCCCGGCCAGGCCGAGCGCGTGAGCCGCGTTGGCAATGCGCGGGTGGACTCCGGCGTCCGGCATGTCTGTCTCGGTGCCGACGCGGCCCGGGGCCAGCCCCAGCGAGCCCGAGGCGACCAGCAGCGGACCGCCCGTGCCTTGCAGCACGTCGGCGAACGCGTCGATGGCCGCGCGGTCGGTCTGCGCCGCGGCCGCCATCTGCGAGAAGTCGTGGTTGTAGCCGAGGTGCACGACGCCTTCGGCCAGCGCCGCCGCGCCGCGCAGGCTGGCGAGGTCGTCCAGGCTGCCGCGCACCACCTCGGCACCCAGCCCGGCGATCCTGGCGGCGGACTCGTCGTTGCGGGCGAGGCCGAGGACGTGATGCCCCGCGGAGATGAGTTCCTTGACGCTGGCCGAGCCGATCCAGCCCGAGGCGCCGGTGACGAGAATTCGCATGGTAGGGCTCCTTGATGTCATTGAGTGACATCAGTATAGACTTATGATGTCACTTTGTGTCAACACAAGAGAGGGGACATGGGTCGCTGGGAGCCCGATGCCGAGAGCCGCTTCCGTGCCGCGGCCATCGAACTGTTCGGTGAGATCGGCTACGAGCAGACGACCGTGGCAGCCATCGCGGAGCGCGCGGGGCTGACCGCGCGCACGTTTTTTCGCTACTTCGCCGACAAGCGCGAAGTGCTTTTCAATGGCTCCGAGCGTCTTCAGCAGTCGATGGCCGAGGCGCTGGCCCAGGCGCCGGCCGAGGCTTCGGCGCTGGATGCGGTCGCCGCCGCCTTGACCAAGGCCGGCGATTTCTTCGATGACGAGCGCCGCCCGTTCGCGCGCCTGCGCAGCACGGTGATCGCGGCCAACGCGGACCTGCGCGAGCGCGAGCTGAGCAAGCTGGCGAGGCTGTCCGCGGCGCTCGCGCAGGCGCTGCGCGAGCGCGGTGTCGGCGAGCCGGATGCGACCCTCGCGGCCGAGGCGGGCATCGCCGTCTTTCGGATCGCGTTCGCGCAGTGGGTCGGCGAGTCGGAGCGGCGCGGCTATGGCGAGATCGTGAATGAATCGCTGGCGCGGCTGAGAGCGCTCGTGGCGGGCTGACCGGCCCGCTTGCGAGCCGAGTACCGCGGCGGTTGACGGTCGGCCAGTTCGCGCGCGTGCGCGGCGCGCGCCCGCTTACTCGATGCGTGCGCCCGATGCCTTCACGATGCCGGACCAGCGCCGGACCTCGGCGTGGATGAAGCGCCCGAAGTCCTCGGGCGAGGCGGGCGCGGCCTGCAGGCCGGCCGCCGCAAAGCGCGCCTGCAGTGCCGGCGTGGCCAGCGCCCTGGCCAGCGACTGGTTCAGCGCGACGACGATGTCGCGCGGCGTGCCCGCCGGCGCCAGCATGCCGTGCCAGGTCGCCATCTCATACCCCGGCACGCCGGACTCCGCCAGCGTGGCCAGCTCGGGCAGCTGCGGCATGCGCTTCAGCGAGGTCACGCCGAGCGCGCGCAGGCGGCCGCTTTGCATATGGGGCAGGGCGGTGGGGAAGATCTCGAACATCATGTCGATCTGTCCGCCGAGCAGGTCGGTCATGGCCGCCGAGCCGCCCTTGTAAGGCACGTGCATCAGGTCGACATTGGCCTTCGATTCGAACAGCTGGCCGCCCAGGTGCTGCGAGGAGCCGTTGCCGGCCGACCCGTAGCGCAGCGTGCCGGGCCTGGCGCGCGCCAGCGCGATCAACTCCTGCGCCGTGCGTGCCGGCAACTGCGGATTGACGATCAGGATCAGCGGCGACGAGGCGATCAGGCCGATCGGCTCGAAGCTTTTCTCGGCATCGTAGGGCAGCTTCGAATACAGCGTGGGATTGATGCCGTGGGTGCTGGTCGAGCCCTGCAGCAGCGTGTAGCCATCGGGCCGGGCATGCGCGACGAGGCCGCTGCCGATCGTGCCGCCGGCTCCGCCGCGGTTGTCTACCACCACGGGCTGGCCAACTTCGGCCGCGAGCGCCTGGGCGACCGCGCGGGCCACGAAGTCGGTGGTGGTGCCGGCCGGGTAGGGCGCCACGTAGGTAATCGCGCGGTTCGGATAGCCGGTGGCGGCCTCGCTCAATCCGGGGCGCAGCAGCGGCACGGCCCAGGGCAGCGTGCCGGCCGTGGCGAGAAAACGTCGTCGATCCATCTTTGTCTCCGTATGTGTTTATGTTTTATGTCGTCGCGGAATTCAGCGCGGGGGTACCGGTACCAGCCGGTCCGGTGTCATCTGCGCGAGCGCGTTGATGCCGAGCGCGCCCATCGTGCGCACCACCTCGTCGTGCAGAATGCGGATCGCGTAGGTCACGCCGTCGTGTCCGCCGAACGCGGTGGCGTAGTTGAACGGCCGGCCCACGAACACGAAGCGCGCGCCCAGCGCCAGCGCCTTCATCACGTCGGTGCCGCGCCGGATGCCGCCATCGAGCATCACCGGCCGGCCGCCCGCGGCATCGACCATCGCCGGCAGCGTGCGCAGCGGCGAGACCGCGCTGTCGAGCTGGCGTCCGCCGTGATTGGAGGCGATGATGCCGTCGGCGCCGGCTTCGATCGCGCATCGCACGTCGGCCGGATCGAGCAGTCCCTTGATCACCAGCGGCCCTTGCCAGCGGGCGCGGATATGGCGGATCACGCTCCAGTCCAGATGCGCGCGTCCGCTGAATTCCCGCTCCACATTGCGGGACATGATGGGCGCGCCGCGCGTGGCGAACGAGTTCTCGAAATGCGGCATGCCGTGACGGACCAGCGTGCGCGCGAAGGTGCCAAGCAGCCATCGTGGCCGGGTCAGCCCGTCCCAGGCGAGCCGCGGCGTGGGACGCAGCGGCGTGGAAAAGCCGGTACGCAGGTTGTTCTCGCGGTTGCCGGGCACCGCGACGTCCACGGTGACGACCAGCGTCTCGATCTTCGCGCGGGCCACGCGATCGAGCAGCGCATCGGTACGCGCGAGATCGGGCGGCAGGTAGATCTGGAACCACGGCCGGTCGCCCGCGGCGGCAATGGTTTCCAGTGGAATCAGCGACGATCCGCTGATGATCATCGGAATGCCGGCGCCGGCGGCGGCGCTGGCCAATGCGATATCGCCGCGATACCCGGACAGCGCCACGATGCCCATCGGCGCGATGCCGAACGGCGACGCATAGGTGCGGCCGAACAGCGTGGCCTGTGCCGAACGCCCGGCCACGCCCGCCAGAAAGCGCGGCAGCAGGCCATATTCGGCGAATGCCCGCCGGTTGTCGTCGAGCGACAGGCCGTCTTCCACGCCGCCGCTGACATAGCCGAAGATCGGGCGCGGCAGGCGCCGCCGCGCGGCCCGCTCGAAATCGTCGAGGGAAAGAATGCCGCGAAAGCGGGTATCGACGCGGCGCCGTTGCGTATCGGCGGAACTGGACGCCGGCTGCGCGGCGCGCGGCTGGGCGCTCGCGGTCATGCGGAAACTCCGTGGCTCATCGGGAAATCTTTCTGGGGACAGGACATTGGCGCGAGTCTATATGGCGCACCGGGAACCGGCATGAGCCTTGGCTGAACGGGTGTTCGGTATACTTGAACACCCCCCGCCCCCCTATATCCAGATGGAACTGCGCCAGCTTCGCTATTTCGTGCGTGTCGTCGAGTTGAACAGCATGGGACGCGCCGCGATCGAACTCGATCTGGCGACCTCGACGCTGAGCCAGCAGATCAGCCGGCTGGAGGGTGAACTGTCCACGCGCCTGCTGCAGCGGCGCTCGACCGGCGTGTTTCCCACCGATGCCGGCCTCGATTTTTTCCGGCATGCGCAACTGATCCTGCGCCAGGTCGAGGCGGCAGCCAGCGCGGCACAGCAGGGGCGGCTATCGGGGCTGGTCAGCATCGGCCTGGCCGGCACCACCGCGGCGATGCTGGCGCTGCCCTTCGTCACCGCCATGCGCGCGCGCTATCCCGCCGTGCGCCTGCGGATCGTGGAGGGCCTGGCCGGCAATCTCGAAGCGCTGCTCAATTCGCGCCAGCTCGATCTGGCCATCGTATTCCAGGCCGATGCCGCGCGCCGCTGGACCGTGGTGCCGCTGCTGGACGAGCACCTGTTCCTGCTTGGCAGCGCCGGTCTTCCGGGCATGCCCGACGCCGACGAAGCCTCGGTGGCGGAACTGGGCGATCTGCCGCTGATTCTCCCGAGCGGCACCCACACGCTGCGCAATCTCGTGCTCGATGCGTTTCGCGAAGTTGGCGGCATGCCGAATGTCGTGCTCGAAGTCGATGGCGCCGGCACGCTGATGGATGTGGTGCGGGCTGGCGTGGGCGCCACGATTCAGCCCGGCTCGCTGCTGGCCCGCGTGGGCATTCCGCATGGCGGCACGTCGGGTGCCGATGGCTTGCGCGCCATTCGCCTGCGCGACGACGCGATGCATCGCACCAGCCTGCTGGCCAGCCTGCCCGACGACGAATTGTCGACGGCCGCGCTTGGCGCGCGCGTGGTGCTTGTGGAGGTCGCGCGCGAACTGGCGCGCAGCGGGCGCTGGCCCGGGGCGAACGGCGAGATCGGGCAATAGCGGTCTGCCCGGCGTCCGCCGGATCGCGCGGATGCCGCCAGGTCTTGGCCGCCATGTTTGCCTGCCGCTCTCGATGTGCTTTTTTCCATATCGGAGCGTTGAACCCCATTCGCGGGGAATCTTCGCTGCGGGGAATCAGCAGGCAGGCGCTAAGGCGCAAACCGATAGGTAATCCCGAGCAGCCATTCCCGCGATGGCACCTTCGCCCGCGCGGTGGCCTGATAGCCGATGTCCAGATCCAGGCCCGGAAACACCGTATAGATGACGCCGGCCAGCAGTGTCACCGGCCAGGCTCCGCTCGCGGGGTTCGGGTCGGTGACGGCCACGGCCTCCGCCGTCAGGATCAGGTGCTCGTTGGCTGCCCACATGACTGCCGCGGCCACTCGCTTTTCCCACGTTCTCGCCCCGCTTTCCTCCGGGTTGCGCGCGAGCCCGACATTGCCGTGAAACGTGAAGGGCGCGGCATCGTAGGTGGCAAGCATCAGCGCGTGCGCGGACACTTTGTCGTGAGGCAGCCCGAGGCCGTGCTGGCTGGTTGGCGCCGCCACGCCCAGCCTCGTCCCGAACGCCCAGGGGGCGCTGCCATGGAAGCGCCATTTCGCGTCGATGTTCGTGTCGCCCAGCCCCCGGGTTCGCGCGCCATCCGGATCGAACCCGCGTATCCAGGACGGCTGGACGATCAGGTCCAGGGTCGGGGTCAGACCATACGAGATCTGCGGCTGATACGTGAACACCGTCGCGCCCTCGGCGCGCAGCCACGACATGCCGTTCTCGAGCTCGATATTGCCCTTGCCCTGGGTGCTCGTGTCCTCGGCCTCCAGCGGGTGCGCGCCGAATGCCGGGGGAGCGGCCGCCAGCGCCGCAGCCGCTATCCAGGCGGCCGGTTGCCTCCGCTGCGTCGGGCGCGGACTGTCATCTGCTCGTTGCGGCATTCGATCTATGATCCCATTCCACGCAATCACTGTAGCCATCGCTTGTGACGCTTGCGCGACGCCGGGGGAAGTCATGAATCGTGTTGCACGCCTGATCCTGCTGCTGGTGGCCGCCCTGGCACTGACGGCGCACCGCTCGTCATTCGCCGCCGACGTGGTCCTGCGCGGGGCGGGCGCGACGTTTCCCTATCCCATCTATGCGAAGTGGGCCGCGGAGTACAAGCGCGCCACGGGCGTCGACATCCGCTATGAAGCGGTCGGCTCCGGCGCGGGCATCGATCTTGTCGGGCACGGGATGGTGGACTTCGGCGCGTCGGACGTGCCGCTTGCCGCGGAGGAACTGCAGCGGGCGGGTGCCATGCAGTTTCCCGCCGTGATCGGCGGCGTGGTGCCGGTCATGAACGTCGGCGGCATCAAGTCCGGGGAGCTGCGGCTGAGCGGGCAGGTCCTGGCGGAGATCTACCTCGGCAAGATCACGAAATGGAACGACCCCGCCATTTCGGCGCTGAATCCCGGGCTGCATCTGCCCAGCACCTTCATTACGGTCGTGCACCGGTCCGATGCGTCCGGCACCACCTTCCTCTGGTCCGAGTTCCTGTCGCGGTCGAGCGCGGAATGGCGCGCAAAGGTCGGCGCGGACAAGGTGCTCGCATGGCCGACCGGGGTGACGGGCGCGGGCAACGAGGGCGTGGCGTCGTCGGTGCAGCGCACGAAGTCATCGATCGGCTATGTCGAATACGCCTACGCCCGGGAGCACAACCTCACCACCGCCTCCGTGCGCAATCGCGACGGCGCATTCGTGCAGCCGGGCGAGGCTTCGTTCGAGGCGGCGGCACGGGCGGCGCAATGGCGGCGCTCCGCGGATTTGTATCAGCTCCTGATCGACCAGGCCGGCGCGGCGAGCTGGCCCATTGCCGGCGGCACGTTCATCCTGCTGCGCACCGCGGCCGATCAGCCCGCGCGAAGCCTCGAAGTCCTGAAATTCTTCGACTGGGCGCTGCACGATGGCCAGCGCTTCGCGATCGACCTCGACTACGTTCCACTGCCGGCGCCGGCGCTCGATCTGATCGACGGCGTGTGGGCGGATCAGGTCAGGAGCGCGTCCGGCGGGGCCGTCTGGACGCGCCGCGCTTCGTCGCACCGGCAGGAGCATCGCTAGGGGGCGTCGCCAGGGGGTGTCGAAGGGCGCCGCAGCGCAGGCAGGGAACCCTCGTTCAGTCGGCAGCAAGAACGGGCCGGCTCCTGATCTGGTCGCTGATGGATTCCAGCAGCTTCCTCGACTCCTTGACCGCATCGGCCTGGGACAGGTGTTTCTTGATGACCAGGCGGCGAATGTCGGAGGCGGCGAATTTCTTCAGGCCGGGAAAGAGCGTCTGGAAGTGGGCGCGCAGTTCCGGCTCGTCGCAGATCGCGGCATTGAATTCGCCCCGTGCCCAGACCAGGCGAAGGTTGAACTTCGGCGCGTCCGGGCGGGAGGCCCTGGCGTCGCGATACACGTTGATGTAGACCGGCCAGAAGGCATCGTCGCCGTCGCGCAGCAGATCCACGGTCTGCGCGGGCGTGGCGTTGAACCAGGTCCTGCCGGTTTCGATCAGGTCCTGGTTCAGCGAGGGCATGCTCCTCACCAGTTGCTGGACGATGGTGGCCACGCCCTGGATGCCGGTGAGCTGCTCGCAGACCTGGGGATACTGCGCCTGGAAGAGCCGCAGTTCGCCGATGGCGCCGTCGAGTGACTTCGGTTTCCAGTCGAGGACGGACTCCTTGCGCACTTCGCGCATGGCTTCGACCACCTGCGGATGGGCGAGCGCGAGGTCGGCGGCGAGTTCGGAGATGCGCTGCTCCGCCGGGCTCTCCCATTCCGTCTGCTTCTGGCAGTACGCAACCAGCAGCTGCGCGGCGTTCTTGTCGCGCGCCAGTTGGAACCGCGCGCGTTTCGCCGAGGCTTCGAGCCAGCTGTAGTCGAGCAGCGCCCATCGTTTCCCGAGCGATTCGATGGCGTCTTCCGGATAGTCCTTCAGGTCGCGGTCGAGCACGATAAAGGCCTGGTCGTAGTCGGAGAAGACCGGGCGCGACGAGACTTCGGCCTTGACCGCCTTGACGTACCTCTCCAACTGCTCGGCGGTCAGGTTCGCGCCGGCCTTGTTCTCGATCGTGATGAGCATCTTGTTCTGCGGGTCGATCAGGAACAGGTCGAGCCGGCCTTTCTTCGTGCCGTTGTCCACCTCGACGCTGAATTCGCGGGTAACGAACGCGGCGCCGAAACTGCTCGTGCGGATCCTGCCCGGTGTCCATTTCTCGAAGAACCGCTTGTTGTCCCAGATGGGATCCACGCTGGCGGCATAACCGGCCTCGAGAAAATCCTTGATGACGGCATCGCCCTGGGAGTGGCCCTCGTTCGGGTTCATGCACCACGCCAGCGTGTCGGAGTGCTGGTTCTCGGTGAGCTTGATGACGTCGAAGAGGTCGTCGGTCGTCTTGTTCTGCTCGATCAGTTCCACGAGGTTGGTGTCTCGCAGGAATGCATACAGATCGGTTGGTTCCACTTGCACTTGTGTCCTCGGTGTCTTGGCCGGTGTCCTGATGCCCGGTGGTTGGTGGACCGCCTCGCCTTGCGTCGATGGCCCGGCGCGGGCGGTCTTGCGCGCGATGAGATGCTATCGGAGAAATCCGGCAAAGCTTGAGCGTTTCGGCCTGCCTCTTCCGAGGGGCCGCGGCACCGCGTCCGCCGGCTGCCGGCGCGGCACAGCCGGCCCGGAAAGGCGCCGTCCCGAAGGCGGCACACGGCCCGCCGGACCCCGGCGCGCTCAATCTTGCGCGGCGGAGAGCGCAAAAACAGAAATTTCCCATTTATTTCGCGCCCGATACTGGGTATATGTTGAGTCACTCCAATGTCACTCAAAGGAGGTGTACTCAAATGGCGCAACCGAACCCGCCATCCCGCCCCTGCGGGCATGTCCTGCACACCACGCCGGAGCTGTTCCTGCTGGTCAACTACGCGCCCAGGGAAGGCGAGCCGAACTGGTGCAACGCATTGTGCGAATTCGTGGAGGAGGGCGACGCCGACTCCGGCGACGCGCTGTCCGTGCACATCTCGCCCTTCGACGCGCTGCTCGACGCCGCATTCATGTCCGGCCCCGGCAAGCCGTATCACGTGGTGCGCGCGGCCACCTTCGATCCGCGCCCGCTGATCCGGCACGGCGGCGGCAAGCTCCATCTCAACCTGCATTGCGGCTGGGCCGCGAGCGACGGCCGCATCGTGGTCCGGCGCAAGGGCGCTCTCGCCAGCGTCTGCATGATGCAGACCGAGGACATCCCGCAGACGCGGCTCGATGCCATCGACCTGGAGATCGGCCCCGAAGGCATGGCCAGGTACGAGCGCCTGCGCGAACACGCCGGGCTGTTCGCGCACGCGGACTCGCACGGCCTGCTGGAAACCTGGACGGAACAGCAGCGGCACCAGGCCGTGGGGCTGGCCATACAGCGCATGCCGGGCGTCGTGCCGGTCGGCGCGGAAGTCGACCAGGTCGCCCTCTACGACCCTGAAGCCGCGCAATGGCACTTCGTGCCCATCGCGGTGTTCCGTGGCGGCCCCGGCGTCAAGGCGACCGCCTGAGCGCCGCATCGCGCGGCGACGGCCGTCACCGCGCCAACCCATCCAACCGCGAGAGGTCTTCTGATGATGGACATGCGACGAGCGCTCCGCAACGGCGACCGCACCAGCAGCAACGGCACGCTGATCGGCACCGGCGCGATGACGCACCACGGCGTGCGGCTCGGCGTCGAGGGCGACATCGCCACCTGCCCGGCATGCCAGGGCAGCGGCGTCGTCACCAACGACTGCCAGCCGTCGTTCAGCGTGATGGGCACGCAGGTCCTGGTCGAAGGCGCGCGCGTGAACTGCAAATGCGCGGACAAGCCGGTCGTCATTGCCTCGCAGGACGATTTCACCATCGAGGTGAACCGCGGCGGCATCCGTCCGCCGGCGGGCAGCGCCGCCGCGCCCGTGGCGGCTTCGAACAAGCTGACCGAAGGCGCGCCGCGGGAAACGGCCGCGGACGACCCCGCGCTGATCTGCCAGAACATGAGCAACGCGGAGTTCTACGCCACCATGAACCGGCTGCGCGACAAGGCCGTGCGGCTGCTGGGCGACCGGCTGGCCGAACTGGAACGGTGGAACACCGCGGACCAGGACAAGGTCAGGCTCTGGTTCGGCAATGCGCGGGAGGATACGCGGGAGCGGCTGCGCGGCGGGATGGCGCGCATGCGGCAGATCATGCGCGGGCTGACCGACAGGAACTATGAGCGCTATACGGTGGCGGGGCTGGCGCGGGTGGGGTGTGTGCCGCGTGCGAGGGAGGATGAGTTGCCACCAACGGCCTCCGTCTGTAAGCCCGATGGAACATATATGATTTTTATCGGGGATATATTTTGCCGAACCGATGCCGAAGCAAACAGTATTCATGGTGTCCCGTTCAATAAAGAGTCAAAACTTACCATTCTGATACATGAGATATCACATTTTCCATTGGCGATGGATAGCAGGGACACTTGGTCAAGTATCCGAATATCGATGGAGAAGGCAGTCGCACGAGATGAATTTTGCATAAACAATGCAGATAATATTTCGTACTATGTGGCAAATATTCCTAACTGGACCGGCAACGTTCCGGTATGGAGGCCTTGATGAAATATTTACTGGGTTTAATCCCGTTGATATCAACTTGGTCTGCTTTCGCTTGCCATCCGCCATATGTTGAGTACGAGCCTCTCTATGAGGGCCAGCGGATCACTCTTTCGGCCAGCGAAATTCGCCGCATGGCTGACTGGAGGGGGATGGCGAGACGGTCCTTCCCCAATGACGGTACGTATTCCATTTCGGTTCAGAAAAATCCACGAGTTGGCATATCGGCCCATCTGGCAAAGATCAGGGCGCAGGACTTGAAGCGGTTGCTGTTGAATCTTGGTGTCAAGGAGTCGGACATTCTGGATGCGGAGATCAAGAACTACGGCTACGACGCCCCCCCGAACGCCGAAGCGCGGCGGCTGGCGAACACCGCCTATATCTCCGTCGATCCGCGTTGTCCGCATCCGTGCTGTCCCGGGCCGCAACCATCGAAATGAAATCAATCAACTGGAGAACTGATGTCCAAGAAAAATAGCAGTGGACCGATGTGTCGGCATAGGCAATGGCTCAGGCGAGCCATTCTGGCAATGTGCTTGTCGACCGGCACAACGTATGCATGCAGTCCGGGTTTTCCTGATATATACCTGCGGTTTCCCAAGAATTCACACATGCTGACCGCCGACGCGGCGCTTAAACCGGGAACATGGCTTGCGGAGCAGCGGGTCAACTACCCGAACTACGACTATTTCCTTGTCGATGCTTATCGGGTCGGGGGTGAAGCAGGAGGTGTGTCACTTATCAGTGCGCGGGCCGAGACGGTTCGTCGCTTCTTTCTCGACCGGGGATTCCATCCGGAAAGGATTGAGTCGAGCGCGCGGAAATCCCTTCTGGACGACCCTGCCAGGCCGGAAGTCGCCCGCGCAGTGAATGTCAGTATCGTCGCTGCCTGCCCCCATGCCTGTTGCAGCATGGAAACCCACAAGGTTGAATTCACCGGCCTGCCCATGCCCACGGACAGCGGCATGGCCGCCGCGGGCGGCGAAGCGCGCTAGCGTCCGGTCCATCCTGTATGTCCCCGCCGCCGCGGGATGACATGGCTCGCAGCAGCCCGCGAAGCGACCTTGACCCACATCAAGGGCCCCCGGCGGGCGGCGTATAGATTGAACAGATCGGCGGCCGGCCCGGCAACGACAGCATGCGGGACGGCCGCGCCCGTTCATCCGTGCCCGCCAGTCCTGCCCGAGGGAGACCGATGTCCCAGCCCATCATCGAAACCCATGCGTTGGTTCGCCGTTTCGGCAGCATGACGGCGGTCGGCGGCCTGACGCTGTCCATCGAGGCGGGCGAGGTCTTCGGCCTGCTGGGCCGCAACGGGGCGGGCAAGACGACCTTGATCAAGATGCTGACGACCTTGCTGCCGCCCAGCGGAGGCACGGCGTCGGTGGGCGGCTTCGACATCGTGCGGGAGGCCGCGTCCGTGCGGCGCATCATCGGCTATGTGCCGCAGGCCTTGTCGGCGGATGGCGACCTGTCGGGTTTCGAGAATCTGCTGGTGTTTGCCAAGCTCTACGACATCCCGCGCGCGCAGCGCGAGAAGCGCATCCAGGATGCGCTCGCGTTCATGGATCTTGCCGACGTGGGGCACAAGCTGGTCAAGACCTATTCCGGCGGCATGATCCGGCGCCTGGAGATCGCGCAATCCACGCTGCACCGGCCGCGGGTGCTTTTCCTCGACGAGCCCACCGTCGGGCTGGATCCGGTGGCGCGCATCTCCGTGTGGGAGCAGCTGGAGAAGCTGCAGGCGGAGTTCGGCAGCGCCATCCTGCTGACCACGCACTACCTGGAAGAGGCGGAGCGGCTGTGCGACCGGGTCGGGATCATGAATCACGGCGCGATCGCCGCGATCGGCTCGCCCGCGGAACTCAAGGCTGTCGTCGGCGCGCATGCCAGCTTTGAAGACGTTTTCGAACACTACACCAGCGCGGACGCTGCCCAGCAAGGTGCCTACGATGAAACCTCTCAGACCCGCCGCTCCGCCAACCGCCTTGCCTGACGTGCTGCCGCAACGCGACGCGGGCAGGCCCTGGCCGGTGGTGGCCTTCGTTGCCAAGACCTTCGCCATCGCCGACATGGAGGTGCGCAAGCTCTGGCACGATCCCACGGAACTGGTGACGCGCGCGGTGCAGCCCGCGCTGTGGCTGCTGATATTCGGGCAGGTCATGAGCCACGGCCGCGTGATCGATACCGGCGGCGTGCCTTACCTGGATTTCCTGGTGCCGGGCATCCTGGCGCAGAGCGTGCTGTTCATCGCCATCTTCAACGGCATTTCCATCATCTGGGAACGCGACCTGGGCATCGTGCACAAGTTTCTCGCCAGCCCGACGCCGCGCGCCGCGCTGGTGCTGGGCAAGGCGCTGGGCGGCGGCGTGCGCGCGCTGGTGCAGGCCGTGGTGGTCATGGCGTTGGCCGCGCTGCTCGGCGTCAAGATGCAGTGGGACCCGTTGTCGCTGGCGGGGCTGGTGGTGTTCGTGCTGCTCGGCGCGGCGGTGTTTTCCACGTTCTCGCTGATCATCGCCTGCCTGGTGAAGACGCGCGAGCGTTTCATGGGCGTGGGGCAATTGCTGACCATGCCGCTGTTCTTCGCCAGCAACGCGATCTATCCCACTTCCCTGATGCCGCGCGCGCTGCAGGTCATTTCGCACCTGAATCCGCTGACCTACCAGGTGGATGCGTTGCGCACGCTGCTGCTGTCCGGGCGCGCTGCCGGCGGCGGCATCGGCCTCGCGGTGGACGGGGCCGTGCTCGGGGTCACGCTGCTGGGCATGGTGGCGGTCAGCACCCGGATCTATCCGCAGATCGTGCGCTAGGCCGCATGCCGCCGCCCGCGCCGCGGGTCAGGCGGCGGCTTCTTCCTTCAGCGACGCCATGTCGATCACGAAGCGGTATTTCACGTCGTTCTTTTCCAGCCGCTCGTAAGCCTCGTTGACGGCCTGGATCGGCACCATCTCGATGTCGCTGACGATGTTGTGCTCGGCGCAGAAATCCAGCATCTCCTGCGTCTCGGCCATGCCGCCGATGGCGGAGCCGGCGATGGACTTGCGCCCGCCGATCAGGCTGATGCCGGCCAGCGGCTCGATGTCGGTCAGCACGCCCACCAGCACCATCGTGCCATCGAGCTTGAGCAGCGCGGCGTAGGGGTTGAGGTCGTGGCCGGTCGGGATGGTGTTGAGCAGGAAGTCGAAGCTGCGGGCGTGGCGGGCCATGTCGTCGGCGTCGCGCGAGAGCAGCACCGCGTCGGCGCCGAGGCGGGTGGCGTCCTTGCCTTTCCCGGGGGACGTGGTGATCATCGTCACGTGCGCGCCGAGCGCCTTGGCGAACTTGATGCCCATGTGGCCGAGGCCGCCGAGGCCGATCACGCCGACCTTCTGGCCGGGGCCGACCTTCCAGTGGCGCAGCGGGGAGTAGGTGGTGATGCCGGCGCACAGCAGCGGCGCCACGGCCTTGAGGTCGAGCTTGGGGGAGACCTTCACCACGAAGCGCTGCTCGACCACGATCTGCTCGGCGTAGCCGCCGAAGGTCAGCTGGTCGCTGCCGCGTTCCTTGTCGTTGTAGGTCAGCGTGGCGCCTTGCTCGCAGTATTGCTCGAGGTCGGCACGGCAGGCCGCGCAGGCGCGGCAGGAATCGACCATGCAGCCCACGCCGGCGTAGTCGCCGACCCGCAGGCCGGTCACGGCGCTGCCGACCTCGGCCACGCGGCCCACGATCTCGTGGCCGGGGACCATCGGGTAGAGCGAGTTGCTCCAGTGGTTGCGGGCCTGGTGCAGGTCGGAGTGGCAGATGCCGCTGTAGAGGATCTCGATCCGCACGTCGTGGCTGCCCACGTCGCGGCGATGGAAGCGGAACGGGACGAGGGGAGACTCGGCGTTATGGACGGCGTAGCCGCGGACTTCGAACATGGCGATATGGGCGGGTAGTTCAGGGAACCCACACAATAGTGCGCGGCTCGCGCGGGTTCAATCTGGAAGATTGGCATAGGCTGTCCAATAATCCTGCACAATCCGTGCTGTTCGACAATTTCTCTCCCCGCCCGGCTGCCTCCGCGCTGTCCGGCGCGGCTGCCCGGCCACAATGAAAAAATTCACAGTATTGATCCTGGCCTTCGCGTTTCACGCCGCGGCGCATGCCGCCGGGGACGCGCAGGCCGGCAGCAATGTCTTCGCCTCGAAATGCGCGTCGTGCCACAGCGTCGGGCCGTCGGCGCGCGGCGGCTTCGGTCCGCAGCTCAACGGCATCTTCGGCCGCGTTGCCGGCAGCACGAGCGATTATCAATACTCTGCCGCCATGAAGCAGTCGGGCATTGTCTGGTCCGAGAAGACATTGGCGGCGTTCGTTTCGTCGCCGGGCAAGGTCGTGCCCGGCACCAGGATGCGTTTCTGGGGGCTCGGCAGCGAGCGGCAGATCGCGGACCTGCTGGCCTACCTGCATGCCAATCCGTAGCGCGGGCGCGGCGCCCGGGCCGAAAGCAAAAACCGTACTGGAACTTTGCCGTGCCGGCAGCTACGCTGTCAGACGGAGGCCACTGCGCCGGGTTAGCGCGAGGGGCCGCGGACCTCGATTGGAAGGAGTGACCTATGAAAATCGCTATCGCGCTGGCAATTGCCGTTCTCGTTCCAGGTATCGTCCATGCCGCCGGCCCGGCGAATCCGGCCGACCGCTATGACTACAACATGCGCAGCACCAACAAGGACGGCTACGTGCCGGACCCGCAGCGTGTGACGAACAAGGATGGCTACGTGCCGGACACGGCGCGGGCCAACGACAAGTTCGACCCCTATACCCAGGGGGCCAGGCAGAGCACCGCTTCCGCGCTGACCGACTCGAAGACGACGAAAGCGCACGGGAAGACACGCAGCCACAAGAAGGCGCCGGCGGTCGGCACCGACAAGTAAGCGCGCGGCGCCTGCCCCGGCGGCGCCGGCCGGAAACGTCCCGATGGCCCCGAATGCCATTCGGGGCGTTTTGCTTTGCGCCGCGCGCGGCACGATGCCGCCATGACGAAGGCGGGCGCCGCCGCGCCGCTCACGCCGCCGGCGCCATGCCGTTCTCGGCCCACAACTGGCTGTCCGGAAACCAGAACGCATCGGGGCGCGGCGGCGATGCCAGCCTGACCGGCAGCGCCGGGTTGAATATCTTGGACCACGCCGACAGGTAGGACGGCGTCTTCACGAGAAACCCGCAGCGCGACAGCAGCAGGCTGGAGACCAGCGCCTCGCGGCCGATTTCCAGGCCGGCGTAACCCCGGAAATGAATCGGCATGCTGCCGTCGGCGAGCAGTTTCGACGGCGCCACGCGCACGGGCTTGCCGAACGGCCACGCGGCGAAGAAATCGAGAAACGCCGCCTCGTCGCTGGACACGAAAAGACTGGTCAGGCGCGGGTTCTCCGCCAGCGTCGACGCCACCACCTGGCAGAACGCCTCCCAGCTCATGGATTCCGCTTCGTGGCGCTTGTCGGTGCCGCGGAAATGCACGCCGAGCGTGGTCTCGCCGATGCCGAGCGTGGCGCACAGCGCGTCGACTTCATCGCGGATGAAGGCCGCGGGCCGGTAGTGCGCCTGGAACAGGGCGCTGGCGCTCTTGAGTTCGAGCCGGGCTTCGTAGCGCCCGCGCAGGCCCAGTTGCACGAGGTCGTGGACGCGCGACGTCCTGACCTTGCGCGCCGGCGCGGCGTCCGGTGGCGGCCGCACGGTTTCGAAGAAGGTCGAGAACCAGTCGATCCTGCCGTCCGGGTCGCCGTAGATCGGGCCGTGCGCGGAGATGCGCGGGACCAGGCCTTTTTCCTCGCAGTACATCAGGATGAACAGGACCATCTGCAGCACGGAGAAGAAACCGGAGTTCTCGTGGATGTCGATGGCGAACACGCCCAGGTTCAGGCGCTGCCGGGCGTGCAGCGCCAGCCGGCTGAAGGTGGCCAGCGCATACTTGAACCGTTCGCTGCGCCGGATCTGCCTGGCCCGCTCCATCGCCTCCCGCAACGCCTCCCGCAACGCTTCCTGCAGCATGTCCCGCTCCCGTCCGGTTTTGTGTTTTCCGGGGATTGGCCGCGCGCGCGGCCGCCCTGCCGCGCCGGCGCGCTGGCGGCGAGAAGTGAGCCTACAAGCAGGCCGGGTTCGTGTTTGTGGGGTGCCGCACAAAGCGCCCGCGGCGCGCGCGCGCCGCCCGCGCGCGGGCTGTGTCGGCCGCGCAACCGGCGCGCCGCACGTGCGCGGGACGTACTATCCTTGCCGCTTTCCCAACCCGACGTTGCCGATCATGGACAAAGCGCGCGTACTGACCCTGTTTCTCGGCGTGGTAAGAGCCAGGAGCTTTCACCAGGCCGCCGTCGACGCGGGCGTGACGCCGCAGGCGGTGAGCAAGGCGGTGCGCACGCTCGAGCAGGAACTGGGCGTGCGGCTCCTGCACCGCACCACGCGCAAGCTGAGCCTGACCACGGAGGGTGCGCGCCTGTTCGCGCTGGCCGACCCGGGCATGCGGCAGCTGGACGAGGCGCTCGAGCAGGTGCGCGCCAGCAAGCGCGAGAGCGACGGGCTGATCCGCCTGGCCGCGCCGCCCTCGGTGGGCAGCCGCGTGCTGGTGCCGCTGGTGAAGGCCTTCCGCGAGGAATACCCCGAAGTGACCTTCGACGTGGTGCTCAGCGACCTGTTCACCGATCTGGTCGAGGCGCGCATCGACGTGGGTTTCCGCGCCGGCACCAGCCCCGGGCCCAACCTGGTGGCGCGCCGCCTGTGCGACCTGCCGCTGTTGATCTGCGCCGCGCCGGACTACCTGGCGCGGCACGGCGAGCCGAAGAGCCTGGAGGAACTGCGGCGCCACCAGTGCACCGGATTCCGCCGCCCGGTCACGGGCCGCCTGGTGCCGTGGGAGATCGCGCTCAAGGGCGACCTGGTCTACGAGGAGCTGCCGGCGGTGGTGACGTTCAACGACGTGGAGGCCGAGGTCGAGGCGGTGCGCGCGGGCATCGGCATCGGCCAGCTGGCGGCCTACACGGTGCACGCCGACATCAAGTCCGGCCGCCTCGTGCCGATCCTGCCGGCGCTCACGAGCAACAGCGTGGGGCTCTACATGTACTACCCGCATCGCAGCCACATGCCGGTGCGGGTGCGGCGCTTCATCGATTTCGTGGCGGCGGCGAGCCGGGGCGCCGAGCAGGCGCTGCTGCATCTGGCGGGCGTGGCGGCGGTGGCGGAACTGTCGCGGGAGAAGGCGCGGACATCGCCTTGAAGGGATGCAATTCAGTGCGCTGCGGTCGCGGAATCCGACAGCATCCTGCCGGCGATATCCAGCATCGCCCGCAAGCGTTCCATGTGCCGCAGGTCGTGGTGATAGCCCACCCATATATCCCGCGCCGGTGGCGGCTCCGGCGTCTCGATGCGCCGCAATCCGGAGACGGCATCGCCAACCGGCCTTGGCAGCACCGCAATGCCCATGCCTCTCAGGCACATCTGTGCCTGGACCGTCCGGCTCGTGCTTGTGAAGACGCGCCGGCAAAGCGGGAACCGGTCCAGTACCCAGGCCACGTCGGGAAAGTGCGATTGTGCGGTATTCATGAGAATGACCCCGACGGATGCCGGGTCGTTCTGCAATGCCCGCGCGGTTTCGGCCGAGGCATAGAGACCGTATGACATTCGCATCAGACGGCGCTGGACAATATCCGGTTCGCTGAACGGCACGATTCGGAAAGCCACGTCGGTCTCGCGGCGTGAAAGGTCGAGCAATCGATAGCTCGCGATGACCTCCGGCACGACAGCGGGATGACGGCGCGTCAACTCGACCAGGACGGGAGCCAGGACATGGCCGGCAAACCAGTCCGCCGACGAAATCCGCAGGATGCCTTCGAGGCGCTCGTGGTTGCCGGCCAGGCGCCTTTCCATGGACAGCGCGGAATCCTCCATGGATTCCGCCAGCGCCAGCACGGTGTCACCGGCATCCGTCAGCACCAGCCCGTCCTTGGTCCGGCGAAAGAGCGGTTGCTGGGCTTCATCCTCGAGCACCTTGATGCGGCGGCCCACCGTCGGATGGCTTACGTCCAGCCTCCGGGCGGCCTCGCCAAAGGATCCCCCGCGCGCTACCGCCAGGAAGATGCGGACGTCGTTCCATTCCATGTGATGCACATCCGTTCAAAAATGTACGTGAAATATACAGAAATGGCAGTCCACGGACAATACTGTGGGTGCCATCATGGCCCCGTCATCAATGCCCCCCACGGACCGACTGCGCGCCTATTCCGGGGGCGGTCGTATCTGGAACCTCAAGCCATGAACACCGAAGCTTCCCATGTTGTTGTCTATGTGACCTATCAGGGCACACCGCAAGATCGTTTTGATCGTGACCACTACGTTGCGGTTCACCTGCCGCTGGTCATGACGGCGTGGAAACAGTACGGCTTGCTCAGCCTGAACGCATTCTTTCCCGCGGCCGCGCAGGCAGGAACGCTTGCCCTCTGTGAATGCGTCTTCCGGGATGAAGCGGCGCTTGAAGCCGCATTTGCGTCACCCGAAGTCTCCGCCGTGATGGCCGATGTGCCGCGCTTCACCGCCATCGCCCCGCTGCGTGTTCGAGCGGTTGCACTTTAAGGCGCGCACGTCATGACTACGTTGACCCGGGCCACCGAGGCAGCGGCCCCTGACACCCGCCGCTGGCTCGCCCTGGTTGTCCTGCTGACCGGCACGCTCTTGCCGCCCCTGGACTTCTTCATCGTCAACGTGGCGCTCCCCGCCATGCGGGCGGGCCTGCAAGCATCGTCGGATGTCTCGCAACTGGTGATCTCGGTGTATGCCGCGGCCTATGCCGTCACGCTGATCCTGGGCGGTCGCTTAGGTGATCTGTATGGCCGAAAGCGCGTATTCGCAGGCGGCATGGTCGGCTTTGGCATCGCTTCGGCATGGTGTGGCCTGGCGCCGTCACCGGGCATGCTCGTCGTCGGCCGGCTGCTGCAAGGGATCTCCGCGGCGATCATGGCACCACAATCGTTGGCATCAATACACGCCATCTTTCCGGCAAGCGAGAAGAATCGCGCGCTCAGCCTATATGGCGCGACATTCGGCCTGGCTTCCGTGGGCGGTCAACTGCTGGGCGGCGTGCTGGTTTCGGCCAGTCCGTGGGGCCTGGGGTGGCGCAGCGTCTTTCTGATCAACCTTCCCATCATCGTGTTTGCCGTTCCGGCGGCATTGGTGCTTCTGCGTGAAAGCAGAGCCGAGCGCTCGGCCCGCCTGGACGTGCCGGGGGCATTGCTGCTGGCGGCTGGCCTGCTGGCCCTTGTGGTACCGCTCATCGAAGGACGGGAACACCACTGGCCGTGGTGGTGCCTGGCGCTGCTGATCCTGAGCACGCCGTTGTTGCGGGCCTTCTGGCGGTACGAAAAGGCACAGGAGCTCGCCGGCGGGACGCCTCTTGTGCTGCCCTCGCTCTTGGCCGTGAGCGGGTTGCGGCGCAGCCTGGCATCGACATTCTTCTTCTATTCGCTCGCCGCGTTCTTCCTGGTGTTCGCCGTGTACGAACAGGCCGGTCTGGGCCACGATGCACTGGCAGCCGGCCTGGCCATCCTGCCGCTCGGCATCGGCTTCTTCCTCGGGCCACTGTGCGGCCCGCGCATCGCCCGGCGGATGGGGTCCCGCACCGCCGCGGCCGGCATGATCCTGGAGGTGCTCGGTCTGGCCATGGTCGCGGCGCTGGCTTGCGCCGGCGCGCCATCCTGGCTCGCGTTGCCCTTGTTTCTGATCGGCGCCGGACAAGGCATCGCCCTGCCTGCGCTGGTGCGATTGAACGTGGACCATGTCGAAACCCGTTGGGCGGGGCTGGCTTCGGGCCTGGTGACCGCCACCTTGCAGATCAGCGCCGCGGTAAGCGTCGCCATGATCGGCGGACTATTCATCTCGATCGCGCCCGATGGGGCAAGCGCCCGGGACGTGCGGCTCGGCTTTGCCGTGGCCTCATTGGCCGTGGGCGCGGCGCTGGCACTGGCCGCCGGACTGAGCTGGAAGCGCCAGGAAACGTGAAAGATCAAGAATCCTTTGCATGAAGCGGGCCGGCTCCGCACGCCGCCTTTCCTGTTTTTCCGGCTGTCGGGCCGCGCGCGCAATTCACAACAGGAAGTTGTTAAAAAGACAAACAAGCGCTATCTAGTTTGCCAATGGACTGGCTCCTACCATGAAGACTCCAAAGCCGCGGTACGTCACGAAGACAGCCGCAACCGGAACCCAACCCGAAGGAGAGCGATCATGTCGCAGTCCCGCACGCACACGCATACGCACACCCAGTCCACCCGCCAGCCCGCCAAGGTCTGGTTCATCACCGGCGCCTCGCGCGGCTTTGGCGCGCTGATCGCGCGGGACGCGCTGGACCGTGGCGACCGCGTGGTCGCCACCGCGCGCAATCCCGAAGCCGTCATCGCGGTGCTCGGCGAGCATCCCGACCTGCTGGCGGCCCGGCTCGACGTCACCAGCGAAGCCGACGCGATTGCCGTCGCGCAGGAGGCCGTGGCGCGCTTCGGCCGCATCGACGTGCTGGTCAACAACGCCGGTTATGGCCTGCTCGGCGCGGTCGAGGAAGCCAGCGACGTGGAAACGCGCCGCCAGTTCGACACCAACGTGTTCGGCCTGCTGAGCGTCACGCGCGCGGTGCTGCCCGCCATGCGCGCGCAGGGCAGCGGCCACGTCATCAATATCTCGTCGATCGGCGGTTATGCCTCGTATGCCGGCTGGGGCGTGTACGGCGCCACCAAGTTCGCGCTGGAAGGCATCACCGAGGCGCTGCGCCAGGAGCTGGCCCCGCTGGGCATCCACGCGACCGTGGTCGAGCCGGGCTTTTTCCGCACCGACTTCCTGGAGTCGACCTCGATGGTGTCGACGGCGCGCCAGATCGACGCCTATGCCGACACGGTGGGCGCCATGCGCACGATGATGGCCGCCGCCAACCACAAGCAGCCGGGCGACCCGCGCAAGCTGTCGGCAGCGATCCTGCGACTGGCCGACAGCGCCGAGCCGCCGCTGCGGCTGCCGCTGGGCTCCGACACCGTGAGCAAGATCCGCGAGACCAACCGCTTCGTCGAGGACGAACTGGCGCGCTGGGAAGACGTGGCCATGTCCACCGACCACGACGACGCGCGCGGCTGATTACCGCATGGCCGCCATGCGCCGTTGCCCGTGGGCAGCGGCGCTTTTTCTTGCTCACGCGCGTGGCCGCCGGCATCGGCGGCGGGAAGCGGACTCCCCGGCATGCCGGGTTTGCGCCGGCACCGGCGTGGCAAGTCCGCCGGGCCGGCCTCGGGGTATGATCCATCCAGGCCGTTTTCCCGTCCGAGCCCCGCACGCCATGCCCGCTCCCGCGCATCTTTCCCCCAAGCTCCACCTGACCGCCACGCACGGCTTCGCGCTGCACGACAGCCGCCAGGCGGATTTCCGGCGCGAGTGGCACACGCACGACTGCGGCATGCTGCTGTGGCCGCGCATGGGGCGGCTCAAGAGCGTGTGGGAACCGCACGCGGGCCGTACCGGCGTGCACGGCGGCGGCGACACGCTTGCCGTCACCGCCCGGCTGGTGCGCGGCGACGCGGTGCTGCTGCCCGCGCACACCACGCACCTGACGGTGGCCGAGGCCGGCCGGCAGCAGCATGGCGAGCTTTACCTCGCGCCCGAGCACCTGCGCGCGTTCAGCGTGTTCGGCGCGGTCCACCTAGACGGGGCGACCGTCGCCATGCTGGAGGCGCTGCTGTCTCCCGTGCTCGCGCCGGCCAGTTCGGCCTGGCTGGTGCGCGCCATCGTGGCGCAACTGATGTCGAGCCGGCCGCTGGCGGCGCCGGTGGCGCCGGCCTCGCTGGCGCTGCGCATGGCGAGGCGCTTCACTGCGGCGCTGGAGCGCGACGGCGCGCTGCCGTCGATCGACGCGGCCGCGGCGGCGCTGGGCGTGTCGGTGCGGCAGCTCCAGCGCGCGTGCCAGGCCGAGTTCGGCGCCAGCCCGGTCGCCATCCGGCGGCGCGTGCTGGCCGCGCATGCGCGCGCGCTGCTGGCGGAAGGCCACCCGCTGGCGCGCGTGAGCGAGCAGCTCGGCTTTGCCAGCAGCGGTCATCTGACCCGGCTGTTGCGCGCGTCGGGCGGCGGCTGAGCGCCGGCGGGCGCGAGCCGCGCATCCAGTTCGATCTCGATCCAGGTCCGGTCGGGCAGGCTCGCCGCGCCCACGGCCGTGCGCGCGGGCAGCGCATGGCCCGGAAAGGCCAGCGCCAGCAGTTCCGATGCGGCGTCCAGCACGGCGGTGTGGCGCGTGAAGTCCGGGCCGCAGCGGATGAAGCCGCGCACGCGCGTGACCTGGGCCACGTCCCGCAACTCGCCGCCGCAGGCCGCCTTGAGCGCGGCCAGCGCGTTCAGCATGGCGACCTGCGCGGCCTGCCGGGCCGGCGCCACGTCGGCCTCCGCGCGGCAGATGCCGGCGATGGGCGCGCCGTCGCGCCGGCAGGTCTGCCCGCTGACGGCGATCCATTCTCCCGCCACGCAGAACGGCGCATAGGCGCCGCGCGGCGTCGGCGCGGGCGGCAGGGCGTGGCCGGCGGCGGCCAGCCGCCGCTCGGGCGTCATTGGCGTCAACGGTGTCACTGGTGTCTCCGGCGGCGCGGTCATGCCCACGCCACCTTGCCGCTGAGCCAGCAGCCCCGCGGCGCGCCCGTTTCCGACCAGCGCGGCGCGACCAGGATTTCCGATGGCCGTCCCATGCTTTCTCCCTGGCGTACCGCGAGGGCCGATGGCTCGCCGTGCGCGCCGGCCAGCGCGCCCGACCCGGCCAGATGCCCCCACAGCGCCGCGGCGGCGATGCCGGTCGCGGCATCCTCCGGGTAGCCGGAGGACTTCGGGAACTGGCGCGCGTGCGCCACGGCATGGCCGCCGGCCGCGCCGGGCGCGATCGCGTAGGGATAGAGCCCGGTGGAGCCGATGGCCGCGCACGCCGCCTCCATCGCCGCGAAGTCGGGGCGCAGCGCATGCAGCATGGCGGCATCCGGCAGCGCCACCAGCGTCTTGACGCGGCTGGTCGCGGCATTGGTCATGGCAAAGCCTGCGCCCTCCGGCCCGAGTCCCAGCACCTCGGCAACCCGGCGGCGCTCGGGCGCGGCGAGCGGGCGCGCCCGCACGGCCGGCTGCGAGATCCACACGCGCCGCGCGGCGGCGTCCCAGCGTGCGTCCACGATGCCGCTGAGCGTTTCCACGCGCGCCGTGTCCGTGCTCCACCGCCCCCATTGGCGCAGCGCCCACAGCGTGCCCACGGTGGCGTGGCCGCACATCTCCATCTCGTGCTGCGGCACGAAGAAGCGCAGGCGCAGGTCGCAGCCGGCGTCGCTCGCCGGCAGCACGAAGGCGGACTCGTGGCCGTGCGCGGCCGCCACCTGCTGCATGGCGGCGGCGCTCATGCCCCGCGCGTCGGCCACCAGCGGCACCGGGTTGCCGCCGCTGCTGCCATTGCCGTCATGCGTGCCGACGAACACGTCGATCACCACGACTTCGCCCGGGCCGGGCACCCGCATCGAGGCCGGCTTATTCAATCGTCGCTCCCACTGACCTGGCGATGGCGCCCCAGTACGGGATGTCGCGCGCCACGGCGGCCTGCATTTCCGCCGGCGTGCCGGGCCGGGCGGTGACGCCTTTCTCGGCCAGGTCCCGGACCACGTCCTTGTCGGTGAGCACCTTGTTGAGCGCGCCGTTCATGCGCGCGACGATCGCCGCCGGCGTGCCCTTGGGAAACGCCAGGCCGTACCACAGCTCCTGCGAGAAATCGCCGATGCCCTGGCTGGCGAAGGTGGGCACGCCGGCGAGCAGCGGCGTCGGCGCGGTGGTGGCCACCGCCGTGAGCTTGTGCGCCTTGATGTACGGCGCCAGCCCGACCGGGTTGTCGAACATGATCTCGATCTGCCCGCCCATCAGGTCGGTATAGGCGGGCGCCGCGCCGCGGTAGGGCACGTGCGTCATCGGCACGTTGGCGAGCTTGCGGAACTGCTCGCCGATCAGGTGCGAGACCGTGCCCACGCCGACCGAGCCGAAGCTGTGCTGCGCCTTGCCGCTGCGCAGCTTGTCGATCAGGTCGCGGGCGCTGGTGGCCTGCACCGCGCTGTTGACGGCCAGCACGTAGGGTGAGGTGCCGATGAAACCCGCATAGGCGAAATCCGTGGCGGGCCGGTACGGCAGCCTGGGATAGACGCTCGCGCTCACCGCGTGGGTGCTGGTGGTGGCGACGCCGATGACGTAGCCGTCCGGCGCGGCGCGCGCGACGAAGGTGGAGCCGATGGTGCCGCCGGCTCCGCTGCGGTTGTCGATGACCACCGGCTGGCCGAGCTCGCCCCGCAGCTTCTGCTGCACGGAGCGCACCACCAGGTCGGTGCCGCCGCCGGCCGGAAACGGCACCACCAGCGTGATGGGCCGCGCCGGCCAGCTCTCGGCGAAAGCCGTCCCGCAGGCCAGGACGGCGAAGAGGCAGGCCGAAGCCCGCAAGCGTAGCTGCATGTGTGAGGCCATGACGTTCCCCGTTGAATGAATGCGTCCACTCTATGGGCCGGCGCGCGCGCGGCCAAACCAGGAAGCGACAGCGCCTGAACCGGAATGCGACACGCCGGCGGGGTGGTCCAGACATGGTCCAGATGTGGGCCGAGCGCAGGCCACGCGCGCCGTTGCCTAACCACAGGTTGGGCAACGGCGCAGTTTTTCTCATTTGTGCCGCGCCTGCCGGCATGAGAGAGTCGGCTTCACGCAAAGGTGCGGCACGCACCGCCAAATAAAGGAGACTCCATGCAAGACCAAGACGTCCAGCCGTTCCTGATCGGCGCCGAATGGACCCGCGGCGAAGGCACGCCGTTCGCATCCCGCAATCCCGCCACCGGCGCGCTCAACGGCCTGATCGGCGCGGCCAGCGCCGCCGACGTGGAGCGCGCCGTGGCCGCCGCGAAGGCCGCGCAGGCGGACCCCGCGTGGCGCGACATGCTGCCGCACAAGCGCGCGGCCATCCTGCGCCGGCTGGCCGACCTGATCGAGGCCGACGCCGAGTGGCTGGCGCAGCGCCAGATGCGGGAAAACGGCAAGCGCCTGCAGGAATGCCGCGACCAGGCCCTGGCCGGCGCCAACGCCTACCGCTACTTCGCCGGCATCTGCGAGGTGATGCCGTCCGAGGTGGCGCCCGCGCGCGGCAACCACCTGTCGCTGGTGGTGTACGAGCCGTTCGGCGTGGTGGCCGCCATCACGCCGTGGAATTCGCCGCTGACGCTGGAGTCGCAGAAGGTGGCGGCGGCGCTGGCGGCCGGCAACGCGGTGGTGCTCAAGCCGTCCGAGTTCACGCCCGGCCCGGCGCTGCGCGTGGCCGCGCTGGCGCTGCAGGCGGGTTTGCCGCCGGGCATCCTCAACGTGGTGACGGGGCTCGGCCAGGAGACCGGCGGCGCGCTGGTCGCGCATCCGGACGTGCGGCTGATCTCGTTTACCGGCGGCACCGCCACCGGCAAGGCCATCGCGCGCGCCGCCGCGCAGCGCATGGCCGCGGTGGCGCTGGAGCTGGGCGGCAAGTCGCCCCACATCGTGTTTGCCGACGCCGACCTCGACAAGGCGCTCGACGGCGTGCTGTACGGCGTGTTCTCGTCCACCGGGCAATCGTGCATCGCCGGCACGCGCCTGTTCGTGGAGCGGGGCATCCACGATGCGTTCGTGGCGCGGCTGGTGGCGCGCACGCGCGAGCTGAAGGTGGGCCTGCCCGACGACCCGGCCACGCAGGTCTCGCCGCTGTCGTCGTTCATCCATCGCGACAAGGTCGAGTCGATGGTGGCGATGGCCACGCAGGACGGCGGCCACATCCTGGCCGGCGGCACGCGGCCGGCGGACCCGGCGCTGGCCGGCGGCGCGTTCTTCCTGCCGACCATCGTCGCCGGCCTGGCCAACGACGCGCGGCTGTGCCAGCAGGAAGTGTTCGGCCCGGTGCTGTGCGTGCTGCCGTTCGACGACGAGGCCGACCTGCTGCGCCAGGCCAACGGCACCGCGTTCGGGCTGGCCGCCGGCATCTGGACCGCGAGCATGCCCCGCGCGTGGCGCGTGGCGCGCGCGCTGGAAGCAGGCACGGTGTGGATCAACACCTACAAGGAACTGTCGGTCTCGGTGCCGTTCGGCGGCTTCAAGGAAAGCGGCAGCGGGCGCGAGAAGGGCTTCTACGGCATCCGCACCTACCAGGAGCCGAAGACCGTGATGTGGGGGCTGGCATGAGCGGCGCCGCGCCGCGCCTGGGCTTCATCGGCCTGGGCGTGATGGGCGCGCCGATGTGCGCCAACCTGGCCCGCAAGGCGGGCGCCGCGGTGACTTGCTTCGACCTCGACCCGGCCCGCGCGGCCGGCCCGCGCGAGGCCGGCGCGGCGGTGGCGCCGTCGGTGGCGGCGCTGGCGCGGGCCGCCGACATCGTGTTCCTGTGCCTGGCCGACGGCCGCGCCACCGAGTCGGTCGGCGCCGAGGTCCTGCGCACCTGGACGGCGGCGGGCCGGCGCGGCACGCTGGCCGACACCGGCACCACCTCGGTCCGCGTCACGCAGTCGCTCGCCGCGCTGGCCGCCGCCGGCGGCCATGCGTTCGCCGATGCGCCGGTGGCGCGCATGCCGGAGGCGGCCATCGCCGGCACGCTCAGCATCATGGCGGGCGGCAGCGCCGGCACGCTGGACGCGCTGATGCCCTACCTGCGCTGCATGGGCACGGACATCACGCACTGCGGCCCGGCGGGCGCCGGGCAGGTGGTGAAGATCCTGCACAACACCTTCCTGTTCGAGACCGTGCACGCGCTGGCGGAAGTGCTGGCGATCGCCCGGCGCCACGGCGTGGACGGCGACGTGCTGTTCCACGCCATCGAGCTCGGCTCCGCCGACTGCCGCGCGGTGCGCGTGCAGGGGCGCCAGGCGCTGCTGCCCGGCGATTTCCCGGGTGGGCGCTTCCCGGCGCGCTATGCGCTCAAGGACGTCTCGCTGGCGCTGGAGCTGGCCGAGGCGGCCGGCGTGGCGGCCACCGTGGGCCGGCATACGGCGGACGTCCTCGCGCGCAGTTGCGGCGCGGGCGACGCCGACCGCTACTACCCGGTGCTCTACAAGCAGATCGACACGCAGATCGACAAGCAGATCGACACGGCAGGCTGACCTGCCGCGCGGACCCCGCCGCGGCGCCGGCGGGGCCGCAGCAAGACACACAAGCAAAAGACTGGAGACTGGCAATGCACAAGACCTTGCTGGCGAGCGCGCTCGCCCTTTGCACCACCTTTGGCGCCGCATCCGCGCACGCCGCCTACCCCGACAAGCCGCTGAGCCTGGTGGTGCCGTTCCCCGCCGGCGGCGCCACCGACGCGATGGCGCGGCTGCTGGCCGAGCGCCTGGGCCGGCAGCTCGGCCAGCCGGTGATCGTGGACAACCGCGGCGGCGCCGGCGGCTCGGTGGCGGCGGAGTATGCGCTGGCCGCGCCGCGCGACGGCTACACGCTGTTCTTCGCCACCACCGGCACGATGGCGATCAACCCGCACATCTACCGCAAGCTCAAGTACGACCCGCAGAAGGACTTCGCCCCGGTGGGCACGCTGGCGAGCGCCTCCAACGTGCTGGTGGTTAGCCCGCAGGTGAAGGCGCGCACGGTGGCCGAGCTGATCGCGCAGGCCAAGGCCAGCCCCGGCAAGCTGACCTACGGCTCGGCCGGGATCGGCAGTTCCAGCCATCTGTCGGGCGCGCTGTTCGCCTCGATGACCGGCACGCAACTGCTGCACGTGCCGTACCGCGGCTCCGCGCCGGCGCTGGTGGACTTCCTGGCCGGGCGCGTGGACATGATGTTCGACACCGCTTCCACGCACGCGCCCAACGTGCAGGCCGGCAAGGTGCGGGCGCTGGCCGTGACCAGCGCGGCGGGCTCGCCGGCGTTCCCGGGCGTGCCGTCGGTCGCCGCGGCCGGCGTGCCCGGCTACGACGTCTCGATCTGGTTCGGGCTGGTGGCGCCGCAGGGCACGCCCAGGGCCAGCGTGGACAAGCTGGCCGAGGCCATGCGCGGCGTCATGCAGGGGCCGGACCTGAAGCCCGCGCTGGCCGCGCTGGGCGCCACGCCGCTGGCCAAGACGCCGGCCGAGTTCGCCGCGTTCATCCGGCAGGAGAGCGAGCGCTGGGGCCGGACGGCAAAGCTGGCCGGGGCGACCGACCTGGACTGAGCGGCGCGCATGGCGGGGCGCCGTCGGCCTGCTGCGCGGCGGCGGTCGCGCATAGCAGCCATTCGCGGAACGCCTGGAACGCCTGCGATTGCGCCGCGCCCGCCGGGTACAGCAGGTAGTAGCCGTCCTGCAGCCGGTGGACGTGGCCGAACGGCGCCACCAGTTCCCCGGAGGCGAGATAGGACTCCACCAGCACGCGGATGCCGATGGCGATGCCCGCGCCCTGCAAGGCCGCCTCGTAGGCCATCGCGGAATTCTCGAACTTCATGCCGTTGCGGGCGCTGATGCCGGCCGCCGCCGCGCCCGCCGAGCGCAGCCACGTGCTCCAGTCGTCGGGCCGCGACAAGGAGTGCAGCAGCGTCACGCCGCGCAGCGCTTCGGCCGGCGTTGCCGCGCCGGCCAGCAGGCCCGGCCGGCACACCGGCACCAGCTCCAGCGGCGCGAGCGGGTCCGCCATCAGGCCGGGCCAGTGGCCGCTGCCCGAGCGGATGGCCGCATCCACGCCGCCCAGCTCGAAGCTCGCCGGCAGCAGCGACGCCGTGAGGCGCACCTCGATCTCCGGATGCGCGCGCGAGAACAGCGCCAGGCGCGGGATCAGCCAGCGCTGCGCGAAGGTGGTGTAGGCCTGGATCGACAGCATGTCGCGCCGGCCGCGATGCTTCAGCCCGCTGGTGGCCGCGGCGATGTCGTCCAGCGCGCGCGTGAGCGGCGGCAGCAGGCGCGCGCCGTCCTGCGTGAGCCGGATGCTGCGGTGCCCGCGCTCGAACAGCGTCATGCCGAAATATTCCTCCAGCGCGCGCACCTGCTTGCTCACCGCGACCTGGCTCACGCGCATTTCGCGCGCGGCCAGCGTGAAGCTGCGCAGGCGGGCGGCTGCCTCGAAGGCACGGAGCGGATTGAGCGGAGGCAGGCTGCTGCGCATGGTGACGGCGGTGACGGTGTTCCGTCATGGTCGGTGCCGCGCCGCGCGGCGCGCAAGCCTATTCTTTGAAGCACGCCTTCCGGCGGCTTTAAGGAAAACTGCAGGATCGCCGCCGCCTGGCTGTCGCTAGCGCTCGTGCAGCGCCAGGGTGCCGTCGATGCGCGGCGTGGGCGGCTGCTGGCCGCCGAGCTTCTGCGCGGCCAGGAAATCGATGAACGCGCGCAGCTTGTTCGGCACCCGGCGGCGGTCCGGGTAATAGAGCGTCAGTCCCGGCAGGACCGGGCTCCAGTCGGCCAGCACGCGCACCAGGCGGCCGTCCGCGAGCAGCGGATCGATGTAGCCGTTGATCATGTAGGCGATGCCGAGCCCGTCGAGCGCCGCCTGCACCAGCGCGGCCGAGTCGTTGACGACCAGCCGCCCCTTGACCACCAGCTGCACCGCGGCATCGCCCTTGCGGAAGTCCCAGCGCTCGACCTGGCCGCTGCTCACGTGGCGAAAGCCGATGCAGCAGTGCACGGTGAGGTCGTCCGGCTGCGCCGGCGTGCCGCGCCGGCGCAGGTACTCCGGCGAGGCCACCACGTGCGCGGACATCTTCGGCCCCACGGGCACCGCCACCATGTCGCGCTCCACCAGGTTGCCGAAGCGGATGCCCGCGTCGAAGCCGCGCCCCACGATGTCGACCAGGCTGTTCTCGATGCAGATCTCCATGTCGATCTGCGGATAGGCCGCCAGGAAGCGCTCGAGAATGGGCTGCAGCACGATCATGTAGGCCGAGCGCGGCACGTTCAGGCGCAGCAGCCCGCCGGGCTCGCGGCCCTGGTCGCCGAGCTCCTCGGTGGCGTCGATCAGCTCGCGCACGGCCGGGCCGATGCGCGCCAGGTACTGCGCGCCGGCCTCGGTCAGGCTCACGCTGCGCGTGGTGCGGTTGAACAGCGCGAAGCCCACGCGCTTTTCCAGCATCCGCACCGACTGGCTCACGGCGGACGGCGACACGCCGAGCCGCACCGCCGCCGCGGAGAAGCTGCTGAACTCCGCAACGCAGACGAAGGTGGCAAGGCCATCCAGTTGGTCTTGAGGCATCCGGCTCGGTTTCCTTGAAGTGGGCGGCACCTCGCGGTGCCAGGTGCCGTACTGGCCGACGACGCGATTCTAGCGCCATTGCCGGCGCGCGCCGGTGTCGGGCGGCCGGCGAGGCATGGAACCGCGCCGGCCGTTGTCTCCCCGCTCCCATGCAATGGGAGCGGGGCCGGGGGAGAGGGCAAGGCGCCGGCAGGAATGAAGCCGTCCGCGCCGCGCGGACGCATGACGGCAGCGGCACGACTATGCAAATCCCCTTCAAAGGCCTTGCGGGCGCGCGCCGTTCCGCGGCGGCGGGCCGGGCCGTAGACTGACCGCCAACGCGAACTGACACGATCGAAGGGGCATGCGATGGCAATGGACAAGGAACCCGAAGTACTGGAACGAGAGCAGGCCGGCGCGGCGGCCGTGTCGCGGCGCACCTTCCTCAAGGCGGGCGTGGCGGCCGGCGGCGCCCTGGTGCTGGCCTTCAGCCTGTGGCCGCTGGCACAGCGGGAACTGGCGGACGGCGCCGGCGCGCCCGAGGCCGGACCGCCGTTCGAGCCCAATGCGTTCATCCGCATCGGCACCGATGGCAAGGTGACTTTCGTCGTGCCGCGCGTGGAAATGGGGCAGGGCACCTACACCGCCTTGCCGGTGCTGCTGGCCGAGGAGCTCGGCACCGCGCTGGACAGCGTGGTGCTGGAGCACGCGCCCGCCGACAAGCACTACGACAATCCGGCGCTGGGCTTCCAGGTGACGGGCGGCTCCACCTCGATCCGCAGCGCGTGGGAGCCGATGCGGCGCGCCGGCGCCGCCGCGCGCATCATGCTGGTGGCGGCCGCGGCGCGCGCCTGGCAGGTCGATCCGGCCACCTGCGAGGCCGGCGGCGGCGCGGTGACGCACGCGGCGTCCGGCCGCCGGCTCGGCTACGGCGAGCTGGCCACGCGCGCCGCGCGCGAGCCGGTGCCGCAGGAGGTGCCGCTCAAGCCGGCCGGCGCGTTCAAGCTGATCGGCACCGCGCAGCGCCGGCTGGACTCGCCGGACAAGGTGACGGGCCGCGCCGTGTACGGCATCGACACGCGGCTGCCGGGCATGAAGGTGGCGGCGATCCTGCCGTGCCCGGTGCTGGGCGGCAAGCTGTCCGCCGTGGACGACGCGCCCGCGCTGGCGGTGCCCGGCGTGCGGCAGGTAGTGTGCCTGGACGATGCCGTCGCCGTGGTAGCCGACCACACCGGCGCGGCGCGCAAGGGCCTGGCCGCGCTCGCGCCGCGCTGGGACGGCGGCGCCAATGCCGCCTACTCCACGCAGGAGATGGTGGCCGACCTGGCCCGCGCTTCCGAAAGCGAAGGCGCGGTCGCCCGCAAGGTGGGCGACGCGCCGGCGGCCCTCGCCGGTGCCGCGCGGGTGGTGCGCGCGGTCTACGAGCAGCCCTTCCTCGCCCACGCCTGCATGGAGCCGGTCAACTGCACCGTGCACGTGCGCGACGACGGCTGCGAGCTGTGGCTCGGCACGCAGGTGCCCGGCCGCGCGCAGGAAGCCGCCGCGCAGGTCACGGGCTTGCCCGCGGAGAAGGTGCTGGTGCACAACCAGTTCCTCGGCGGCGGCTTCGGGCGGCGGCTGGACGTGGACTACGTGACGCAGGCGGTGCGCGTGGCGCGGCAGGTCAAGAGCCCCGTCAAGGTGGTGTGGTCGCGCGAGGAAGACACGCGCCACAGCACCTTCCGTCCCTATCACTACAACCGCATCAGCGCCGCGCTCGACCGCGACGGGCGGCCGGTGGCGTGGCAGCACCGCGTCACCGCCTCGTCGGTGCTGGCGCGCTGGCTGCCGGCGCGCTTCACCAACAACGTCGACGGCGACGCGATCCGCGACGCGGCGGGCCCCTACGATTTCCCCAACATCCTGGTCCAGTACGTGCGGCGCGAGCCGGCCGCGGGCATCACCACCGGATTCTGGCGCGGTGTCGGCCATACGCAGAACGCCTTCGTGGTGGAGAGCTTCCTCGACGAGCTGGCGCACACGGCGGGCCAGGACCCGGTGGCCTACCGCCTCGCGCTGCTCGACAAGCATCCGCGCGCGCGCCACGTGCTGCGGATGGCGGCCGAGAAGGCGGGCTGGGGCAGGCGCATGCCGGCGCGCAGCGGGCTGGGCGTGGCGGTGACGTTCTGCTTCGGCTCCTACGCGGCCCAGGTCACGGAGGTGGCGGTGGATGCCAGCGGGCAGGTGCAGGTCAAGCGCATCGTGACCGTGATGGACTGCGGCCGCGCGATCTCGCCCGATACCGTGATCGCGCAGATGCAGGGCGGCGCGGTGTTCGGCCTGACGGCGGCGCTGTTCGGCCGGATTTCGATCAAGGACGGGCGCGTGGAGCAGGGCAACTTCGACAGCTACCGCATCCTGCGCATCAACGAGACGCCGGTGCTGGAGACGCACCTCGTGGACAGCACCGAGGAGCCCGGCGGCGTGGGCGAGGTGTCCACCGTGATGATCGCGCCGTCGCTGATGAACGCGATCTTCGCCGCGACCGGGCGGCGCCTGCGCAGCCTGCCGGTGGACCCGGCCAGGCTGGCCTAGCGCATGCGGGGGGCCGTGCCGGTCCCCCGTCGTTCACGTCTCAGGCCTCAGGCCGCCTTCGGCGCATTGCCGGCGGCGGCGGCTTCGCGGATCGCCGTGCGGATGCGCGCGTACGTGCCGCAGCGGCAGATGTTGCCGGACATCGCGGAGTCGATTTCCTCGTCGCTCGGGTTCGGGTTGCTCTGCAGCAGCGCCGTGGCGGACATGATCTGCCCCGACTGGCAATAGCCGCACTGCACCACCTGCTGCGCCAGCCACGCCGCCTGGACGCGCTTGCCGGCGTCGCTCTCGCCCACCGCCTCGATGGTGGTGATCTCGCGCGTGCCGATGCTCTCCAGCGGCGTCAGGCACGCGCGCGCCGGCGCGCCGTCGACGTGGATGGTGCAGGCCCCGCACAGGCCCATGCCGCAGCCGAATTTGGTACCGGCCATGCCGACGAGGTCGCGCAGCACCCACAGCACCGGGGTGTCGGCTTCGGCATCGACGGTATGGGGCGACCCATTGATCTTGATGGTGTAGCTCATTCGGGAATCCTCGCGCGGCAGTGTGATGGGAAGGGCGGCGCTCCGCGGCCAGTGGCCGGTCCGCCCGTATTGCCGCCAAGGGTAGCCCGCCGCGCCGGGCGCGATAAGGGCGCTGCGGCTGGATAGGTCTTGAAGCGCTGCTTTATGGCGCGCCGGGCTATCCGCCCAGGTACATGCTCCGGTCCGCTCCCGGCGCGGGCACCGGCGCCTGCGCGGCGGCCGGCGCGGGCGGCGTCGACGGCGTGGCGGATGTGGACGGCGGCAAGTCCGGCTCCAGCGGGTCTTGCGGGCGCGGCGCGCCGGCGGCATAGCGCTGGCGGCGCGGCGCGTCGTCGGCCTGCCGTTGCTGGTAGAGGCGCAGGCTCTCGCGCGCGTTGCCGATGCCGCCGCGCTGCCGGGCCAGGTCCAGCTTTTCGCGGCGCTGCACGCGGCTGGGGTCCTGGCGGTCGAGCGCGTCGGACGCTTCGAGGAAGCGGCGGTCGGATTCGCTGAGGTACGGATACTGCATCAGCCGGTCGCGGATCGCGGCCAGGTGGCTGGCTTCTTCCTCGAATGCCTTTTGCTGCTCCCTTTGCTGCCGGCGCTCGGCCTCTTCCTGCTCTTCCTGTTTTTCGTGCGCGTAGGCGGCGCGCTCGGCCATCGGGACGTGGCCCGCGGCGCGCAGGCGCTGCAGCGCCGCGGCGGCGTCCGCGCGCTCGCGCGGCGTGGCGCGGGGATCGTTGGCGGTCCGGTAGAGGGCCTCCACGCGCTCCTTGATGGTCGCCGTGCTGGCCGCCGGGCAGGCGGCGTCGGCCGGCTCGCAGGCGGTGGCGAACCAGCCGAAGCCATAGTGCAGGACCACGAGCGCGATGCAGATCACCAGGATGCCGGTAGCCGACAGCGCCAGCAGCCCGCCGGCAGGCGCGCCGTCCCCGGCGCCCCTCGCGGCGGCGGCCCTGGCTGCCGCCCGCTTCGATACCCAGATTCTCTTGCTCATGACTCGCTTTGTCCGACCCCGCGCCCGCTCTGCGGTGGGCGTCGGCCATCATAGCATCCGGGCCGGGCAATTCATTGCGCCGGCCGGGAGGGGGTGCCCGCCGACCGGCGCGGTGGACTAGGTTCCGGTCAGGCGCCGGCGGACAAAGGCGATGTGCTCGCGCAGCACGTAGAACTGGTCGGCGTAGGCCAGCGGCATCTTGAGCCGGTTGACGGCGGCCTCGATGTGATCCAGGCGCGCGATCAGCGAGGTTTTTTCTTCCTCGGTGGGATCGACCATCGCCACGCGCTCGATCTCGATCAGAGCGCCGTACCAGCGGTAGATGCGCGACTTGACGCGCCAGGTGTAGAGCGACGGCACCACCTTGAACGCCGGGATCAGCAGCACGATGATCGGCAGCACCACCAGCAGCGCGCGGTCGGCCAGGCTGGCCAGCCAGAACGGCAGGTGGCGGTAGAGGAAGCCCTTGCCGGAGGCGTAGTAGCGCGTGGCGTCGTCGCTGAGCGGGAACTCGTGCACGGTGGCCGAGGGGAACTGCCCCGCACCCTGCAGCAGCCCGGCCTTGCCGTGGACCTCGCGCGCGGCCTCGATCAGCAGGTCGGACAGGGCCGGGTGCAGCGTGTCGCGCGCCACCAGCTCCACCGTGGGGCTGATCAGGTGGATCGGGCGCGGCGGCAGGTTCTTGCCCAGGTCCAGCACGCCGGCGGGCAGCACCAGTTGCTGCAGGTAGAGAAAGCGCCGCGTGTAGGCGTCGGCCTGGGCGAAATCCAGCAGGCGCACGCCGGGCTCGCGGAACAGCTTGCGCATGGTCGGCCCGGTGGCGGAGTCGCCGGTGAGCATGGCCACGTCGATCCTGCCGTCGAGCAGGGCCTGCGCGGCCTCGTCGCCGTCATAGGAGATCAGCGTGGCGCTGCCGCCGGGCTCGATGCCGTTGGCCTTGAGCAGGGTCAGCGCCAGCGCGCGGGCGCCGCTGCCCTCGCGGCCGATGGCGATGCGCGCCGTGCGGAAGTCGGACAGCTTGTGCCTCTCCCGGCCGCGGTACAGCACGCTGATCGGCGCGTAGAACATGCTGCCGAGCGAGACCAGCCCGTCCTTGTTCACGTCGCCGGAGACGCCGCCCTGGACCAGCGCCACGTCGACGGACTGCCCGCGGTCGGCCAGCCGCTTCACGTTCTGCTGCGAGCCCTCGGAGGCCAGCACGTCGAGGCGGATGCCGTTGCGCGCGAGGATCGCGCGGTACTGCTCGGCCGCGTTCCAGAACGAGCTGTCCTTCGGGCCGGCGCTGATGGTCATGGTGTTCGGCGGCGCTGGCTGGATCAGCCACACCGCCAGCCACGCGGCGGCGATGCAGAACACCACGGCGGGCCCGAACGAGACCGCCAGGTCGCGCCACGAGATGGCGACGAAGCGGGCGCCCAGGCGGCGGATGTCGGGCTTGGCGAGCCTGGCGGTCCGGGACCGTGGCGTGGCACCGGGCGTGGTATCGGGTGGCGTGGGCTGGTCTTGCCCGGAGTCTGGCGTCATCGGCTCGCGTGCGGGGAAGGGAGCGCCCGATCATAGCACCGGCACCGGCGCGCCTCCCGCGCGTGGTGCCGGTCGGGATCGACCGCCCCCCGCATTGCCCGCCATACCCCTCGTCAGACGCATTGTGCGACGGTCCGATTCGTGCCGCCTGCGGGTTTTCTTCACGATATCGCTTCGACATTAAAGAACCGCGGCGTCAGGCCGATAACGGGGACTTGCAAGGCGCCCTGCAAGAGAAGGCGCCGGTTGAAAAACCGCCGCCGGCCCATCCGGGCAGACGGTGCTCCGCGCACCGGCGCGCAGAGCGGATCCTTGATACGAGACTGACGACCATGAACCGAATCAACAGGCTGCTGCCTCCCACCATGCTGGCGGCGGCGCTGCTCGCTGCCGCCTGCAATTTCCCGGGGATCGACGGCGGCGGCGCCGCGCCGACGGTGGCGCAGGTGCAGGCCACGCTCGCCGACAAGAACTTCGGCCAGGCCGCGGCGCTGGCGGACCAGCTGACGGCGGCGGACCCCAAGAACGCGGATGCCTGGATGGCGGCGGCCGAAGCCAAGGCGGCCGTCGGCAGCCGGCTGGGCGCGCTCGCCGCGCTGGAGACCGCGCTGGCCAACGGCATGCGCGACGGCGCGCGCATCGACGCCAGCCCCTATCTCGCGCCGCTGCGCTCGTCCAGCGAATACCAGCCGCTGCTGCAGCGCTTCAGCGTGACCAGGCAGGCGGCAGCGGCGGGCGACACCGCCATCGAGCAGACCGCGGCCGGCATCGAGGCGCGCGCCGGCGATGTGTCGGTCAAGATTTCCAACTGATTCCAGCACCCAGAAACATGAACGCTTTCAACAAGACGCTGCTGTGCGCGGCAATCGCGGCCGTGGTGGCCGCGCCGGCCGCGTACGCGATGGACATCGAGGCGCGCGGCGTCGGCACGGCGAAGATCTCCGAAGACCTGAACTCGGTGCGCACCTCGGCGCTGCGCCAGGCCAGGCGCAATGCCGTGCTGGCGGCGCTGGACAAGGTGGTGGGCGCCGGCACCAGCAAGAACCCCGAGGTACAGGCCAGGCTGGACGACCTCGTGGTGCAGGTGGGCGAGGAGTCGTTCTACGGCGCCACGCCCAGCTCGGCCGACGGCGAGTACCGCGTCAGCATCACGCTGCGCATGGACGACAAGGCCCTGCGCACGGAGATCAGCGACCTGGGCCTGGCCCTGAACACCACCACCACGCGCAGCCAGCCGATCCTGGTGATGATGGACGAGTTCTTCACCACGCCGACCAACCTGCGCGCGCCGCTGGAAGAACTGACCGAGTTCCGCCACGAGGAGGGCGCCAGCTACAACGAGAAGGAAGCCGCTTCCAGCGCGAGCAAATCGGCTTATGCCGCCAGCAGCAAGGCCGCCTATGCTTCCAAGGAGCAGGCCGCCTATGCCGTGAAGGATGCCTCGGCCGGCCGCGTCAGCGCCGCGCGCGACACGCAGGTGGCGGGCGCCGCGCAGGACGGCTACGGCGGCCAGGCCGCGGTGGCGGGCCGCGACAGCGCGCGCTACGACGCCGCCAGCGCCAGCAGCCACCAGGCCGCGGGCGCGGCCTCGCGCCAGGTGGCGGCGGCCAGCAGCAGCAACGTGGCCGCGGCCTCGTCGTCGCAATCGGCATACGCGCGCAACGTCAGCGCCGAGGACCACAACAACACCTACTTCCGCAAGCTGGTCAAGTACCAGCCGCAGAACACCGGCCCGGACAAGAAGAACTACACCTACAACGAGCTCAAGGGCCAGCTGGGCGACCTCGACATCAAGGTGCTCGACAACGCCATCTTCAAGAGCAAGTACTTCGGCAACCGCGCCATCACGCTGGACCAGCTCGAGAACGGCGCCGAGCTGGCCAGGTACGTGGACTTCGCGCGCCAGGAAGCCACCGCGGACTACCTGATGATCGGCTCGTCGGTGATCTATGACCTGGGCGTGGACCGGAACTCGGGCCAGCCCGCGTGCACGGGCGTGGCCAGCACCAAGACCTTCTCCACCAAGACCGGCGAGGACATCGGCTCGGCCACGCAATCGGAAACCGCGACCGGCGCGTCGTCCGACGATTGCCGCGCCCGGCTGGCCGTCAAGCTGGCCGGCAGCCTCGGCAACCAGGTGGGCAAGCGCATCCAGGAGTTCGCCAAGAAGCGCACCATGTACGGCGCGGAGTACGTCATCCGCCTGACCGGCGGCAATCTTTCGCTGATGAGCCGCACCGCCTTCAACCAGGCGCTCAAGAACGTGCCGGGGCTGGACAAGGCCGTGCAGCGCCAGGCCGGCGCGAGCCAGCTGGAGGTGGTGGCGACCTACAAGGGCAGCGACCCGCTGGACCAGGCCGTGGCGATGGCCCTCGGCGGCAATCCGCTGTTCGCCGGGCTCGACTCGATGGTCGACGGCAACATCGTCACCCTGTGCATGAATGGCTGCGGCAAGCCCAAGGCGGGACGCTGAGATGCGCCGGCATATCGTGGCGCTCGGCGCCGCCATCGCCGCGGCCGGCGGCTGGGCCGGCCACGCCGCGGCCGCGCCGGCGGCGGGCCTGTACGTGGTCCCGGGCATCTTCTTCGACGACGGCGCCGCGGGCGCGGGCAGCAGCAAGGTCGACCCGGCCTTCCGCCCCGCGCTGGACGTGAAGCAGGCGAGCGCGCTGCTGCAGGAGCGCGCGCAAGCCCACTTCAAGGCGCTGGCGCCGGACCTGGACAGCAAGAACCGCCTGCGCACGCTGGCGCTGTCGGTGCAGGTCACGCGCGTGTCGCGCTACCGGATCGACAAGAGCGACGGCACCACCGACATCTACCTGCCGATCACGCTGAGCGTCTATTTCAGCAACCCGATGACCGGCGAGGTGCTGCAGTCGTTCAGCCAGACCCGCTACGACGTGCTGACCGTCGCGCAGGCGCAGGGCGCCGCCGGCATCGATGCCAAGGTGGCCGCCGCCTACCGCGCGGGCTTTGCCGCGCTGCTGGACAGCACGCTGGCCGCCGCGGCCGCGCAGTTCAACCCGTACGTGGTCGAGACCCGGGTGGCCGACACCTGGCGCGGCTTCGTCATCCTGGACCAGGGCTACCAGGCCGGCATCGGCAAGGGCGACGTCCTGAACGACGGCGAGTCCGAGATCCGCGTGGAGTACGCCGGCCAGCGCTATGCGGTGGCCGTGCCGGTGCTGGGCGCGCCCAGGGATGGCGCGGTGTTCAGCCGCGCCAACACGATGGCGCTGTCGGACGTGCGCAAGCCGCGCGTGCTGGCGCTGGTCAGCGACGGCAACCCGGACTTGTCGGATGCGGTCAGCACCCAGCTGTTTACCGACAAGCTCGGCAGCGGCGCGCCGTTCGCCACGCTGCCGCTCAACGCCAACTTCAGCCAGGTCCAGGCGTCCATCGACAGCCACACCAGGATCGGGCACGAGGTCAGCGGCAGGCGCGCGCTGCCCGACTATTTCATCCGCATGGTGGTGCCGCCGGCGCGCCACTACGAGCTGCCGACCAACCTCAGCTACAAGGCCCGGCAGAGCTACCAGGCCTGGGTCTTCGCGGAGCTGCTCTCGCGCGACGGGCGCGTGCTGTACGCGGCCGACGTGAGCCAGCGCATCGACGACACGGTGACGGACAAGTCGGGCTTCAACGCCGCCGACCGCCGCGAGGTGGTGCTGAAGAACGCGCTCAACGAGCTGGCCGAGCGCTTCGGCAAGGAGGTCCGCTTCAAGCCGCTGTCGCTGCAGGTGAGCGGGGCGGCCGGCGACAACTTCGAGGTCGACGATCCCGGCATGAACCTGCAGATCGGCGACACCATCCGCACCTATCGCAACGCGGGCCGGCCCGGCGGCATTGCCGAGGACGCGCTGGTGCCCACCTGGGAAGCGAGCGTGGTCGGCCGCGACGGCGCGCGCGTCACGGCCTCGCCGGTCCTGCCGGTGGCCGGCAAGCCGCCCCGGCCCGCGGCCGGCGACCTCGTGCTGTTCGACAGCGTGGCCAGTGCCGGCGCGTCCGGCCAGCGCGTGGCGTATTGCCCGGCGCAGAAGAGCCAGGTGGGCTCGGTGGCGCTGGAGCGCTTCGACTGGCTGGCCTACGCCAGCGCCGCGCAGGCGCCCGTGGTCATGATGAACCCGGGGCTGGCCGCGCTGGTGAAGGGCAAGGTCGGCGGGCAGTCCGGCTTTGCCGGCAATCTCGAATTGCGCCCGGGCGCCTACGACAAGTGCCTGGAAGCGCTGTACCGCATCGACCCGAAGGAACGGACCTGCGACGACGGCATGTGCGCGCAGGGCTATGGCATCCGCCTGGCCTACCGGCAGAAGGCGGGCGGCAGCGCCGCCGGCCAGGCCATCCTGGAGCACGCCTTTACGTCGAACGGCTACCCGGCCGCGGCGGACGCCGACAACGTCGGCGTGCTGCAACGCATCGACCTGGACAAGGACACCCGCGCCGGTCTCGATGCTGTCATGAAGCAATTGCTGAATCCCAACTAAGGAAAACACGCTGTGAAAAAAACATCCGCACTCCTGGGCGCCCTGATGGCAGGCATCCTGCTGACCTCCACCGCGCCGGTCATGGCGTTCGGCCTGGGCAACCTCGCCGCGGCCATCCCGGGCGTGGGCGGCGGCACCTCGGGCGCCGCCGTGTCCGCGGGCGACATCGATGCCTTCATCCAGACCGCGCAGGAAGCCGACCAGATGATCGGCACCTCCAGCCGCCACATCTTCAAGGCGGTGGCGAGCAAGCAGGACATCGCCGAGCAGGAAGCCCGGCTGGCCACCGCCAACGCCATCGCCGACCCCGCCGAGAAGGCCGCGGCGATCAACAAGATCCGCGACGACGAAGCCACCGCGCTGCAGAAGTCGCTGGCGAGCCAGGAAGTGCAGGACAAGCTCAAGACCATGAACCAGGCGCAACTGGCCTCGTTCGGCAATGCCGCCTTCACCTTCATGCTGGGCGTGCTCAAGGACAAGCAGCTGGCCGAAGGCAGCACCGCGCTGGTGTCGGGCGTGACCTCCAACCCGACCCTGCTGCCGCGCCTCGGCGCGCTCAAGGATGTGGTCACGTCGGTCGGCGCGCAGGCCGTCAGCACGGCGAAGATCGGCGAAGGCCTGCTCAAGCTGGCCAAGTCCGGCAAGATCGCCGCGCTGCCGGCATCGGCATCGGAAAAACCGAAGAAGGTCGACGACATCTAAGCCGGATTCCCGCCTGTCGCTTGTCGGCTGGACCGCGGCCCGGATGCCTTGCGCATGCCGGGCCGTTTTTTTTCAGCCCGCGAGCTTTCCGCCGAGGATGCCGATCAGCTCGGGCACCGTGGCCTGCGGCCGCTCGCTGCCGGCGGCCTGCTCGTAGGTGCCCAGCACCGCCTCGGCGGTGGCGCGCGCGGCGCCGAGTTCGCGCGCCATCGTGGTGTAGTAGCCCATGTCCTTGCGCGCGTTGGCCAGCGTGAAGCGGAAGCCCGAGTCGTCCCCCGATTCGATGTAGGGACGCAGGCGGTCGAGCACCACGCTGTCGCCGCCGCCCGTGGACAGCACTTCCAGCAGCACGGCCGGGTCGACCTCGGCGCGCCCGGCGCAGGCGGCGGCTTCGGCGAGCACGGCGGAGAAGCCCAGCGAGACGTAGTTGTGCAGCAGCTTGAGCCGGTGGCCGGAGCCGGTGGGGCCGGCGTAGACGATGTTCTCGGCGAAGCAGGCCAGCAGCGGGCGGCATTGCTCGAACAGCGCGCGCTCGCCGCCGACGATCAGGTTGAGGCGGCCCTCGGCGGCTTCCCTGGGCGTGCGCGTCATCGGCGTGTCGAGAAAGCGGCCGCCGGCGCGCGCCACGGCCTCGGCGATGCGCACGGTGGAGGACGGAATCGCGGTGGAGCAGTCGATCACCACCGTGCCCGGGCGCAGGCCGGCCAGCACGCCGTCGGCGCGGAACAGGGCGTCCTCCACTTCCGGGGTGCCGGTCACGCACAGGATCACGGTATCGGCGGCGCGCGCCACCTCGGCCGGCGTCGCGGCGGTGACGGCGCCCGCGGCCAGCAGCCGGTCCAGCGGCTGGTTGCCGGGGTGGTCCAGCAGCACCAGCGGGTGGCCGTGCCTGGCGAGGTTGGTGGCGATGCCGTGGCCCATCATGCCGATGCCGATCATGCCGATTGTCTTCATCTTGTCTCCGTGTCGTGCGGGCTGGTCTTGTATTCGACGCATCCGCTACTGTACCCGGAGCATGAAGCGGCGGGGCCGCGCCAGGCCTTGGTCGCGACCATCATCGCCGCCTGCGGGCAGGGATCGTTGAAGACGTCGCCCGGGCAGAAGCGCCGGCGGCTGCCGGGCGCGGCGCGAAATTTCCCCCAGGAAGTGTTATTGCGGCCGCCGGCGGCGGCATGGAGACTGTCGGCACTTCACGGCCGGGGACGGGAATGATGGCAATCAGGGGACAGGGCAATGCAGCCGCGAACGGAGCAAGGCGCGTCGCGCGCCTGCGCGGCCACGCGGCGCGCTTCCGGAAATTCGTCAGCGCGTGCCTCGCGCATGACGGTTTCCTGCCCGACGTGATCGTGGCCTGCGCGGGACTGCCCGGCGACGAGGAAGAAAGCTTCACGCTGCATACCGCCGTCGGCCGCCTCTACGCGCAGTTCGGCTTCGCGCAGTGGGACGGCCATCTGGTGGGCAGGTACCGGTTCTCCCGCTTCCTGCTCGGCGACGACCTGAAGGAGCGGCTGGTGCCGTTTCACGCGATCCTGATCGAGCAGGAAGGGCGCGCCACGTTTGCCGAGGACGGTTTCTTCGAGTGGGAGATTCCCGATGCCTTCCGCGCCGACAGCCATCACGGCCAGGCGCTGACGCGGACCTTGCTGGAGGCCTACCAGGCGTCGCTGCCGGCGTTCGAACGGCCGCGGTAGCTGCCTGCCGCCGCCTGTCCCCAAGGCGCTCCGGGGCAAGGCGCCGCCGCGCCATGTTGCCCGCCCAATCCCCTTGCTGCGATACTGCCTGTCTCATGACCCGCCGGCCTGCGCGGCGGTTTTCCGGGAGACGGCGATGGCGCAATTGCGGTTCCACGAACTGCCGGCGCAGGAGCGCGACGCGTTCGCGTCGGCCTGCGCGCTGCACGGATTTGCCCAGGAAGATTTCGAGGTCAGCGCGGAGGCGGCGGGGGACGGCGATGCCGGCCGGCCGTCGCGCCGGATCGCGGTGGTCCGCGTGACGGGCGGCGAGGCGCGCGAGTACCGGGACGGCCCGGTCAGGTGGACGGAGGCTTTCGAGCGCGACCTCGCGCGGGACGTGTTCGGTTTTCCGCTGGCCGATTAGCGGGCCGGATATCCGGCCTTCAGGACGACTGGCCTGCCGCGCGGCGCCGCGCGCTTGCCGTGCCGGCGGCCGGCGCCGGGCGGCGGATGGCTTCTTCGAGCGCATCGGCCAGCGCGCGCGTGCGGCGCTCGGCGAGCTGCTGCCGCGTGGGTTCGCCGCCGGGCTGCGGGCGGTTGCCCGCTGGCGCCGCGTCGGTCAGGGATTTCGGTCTCCGGATCATAGGGGCTCGGTCCAGGATCTGCCGTTACCGGCAAGGTTGCATGCCGACAGGTACGGCCACGGGCGCATTGTGCGCCCGGGCGGCATGGCGCGGCTCCCTCTCGTGGGAGTAAGCGCGAAGGACTATTGACGCGGCCGGGCCATTCCGGGTACGCCGCGCCGGCCGGGAAAAACGGGGCCGCGCGCGTCGCCCGCGGCCCGCGAAGCCCCAGCCATGAGGCTACCTCCCTGTTGCGCGATGCCCGCCGCCCGGCCGGGCCGCGGGCGATGTCGCGATGCCGGTGGCGCGCAGGAATCGTGCCACGCGCCGCGCGGGGCACAGCCCGCTTGCGGTCGACTTGCACGCCCGCGGCCCGGCGGGATTTCCGGCCGCGGAGGCACGCCTGCGGCGCGCATTCGCCCGCGTGGCGGTGCCGGCACCGGGCATCCCTGATTTTCCGATCGATGTAAAAAAGCGCTTCGCGCCACGAGCGGCCGGCGGGGCGCGGGCAAAAAAAATGCCCGCAGGGAAATGACTCCGGGGGCATTGAAGAAGTGACATGGGCGAGAGGCTTTCCCGCCCGAACGCAGTGTCTCATTCCCGGCCCCGCTTGACGCCCCCAACACCGTAGGGTTTGTGCTCTGCCATTTGCTTGACTTGGATCAAAAAGTGAAGCAGGCGCCAGTGGCGGCGAGGCGGCCACGCCGGGTCCGTCGCCGGCCACGAGGACGATGGGACGCGGACGCCGCCCGAATTCTGCCTATGATGAAGGCTTGCCGCCGATGGCCGCGCCGCACGCAAAGGCCGGGTCGCCGCGCTGTGGTGTCCACCGGAGCCTGTCCATGCCGCTTGTGCAGACCATGCCGGACGTACCGGCCGCGCGCGCGGTGCGCAGCGACATCCCCGCGCGGCTGGACCGGCTGCCGTGGTCGCGCTGGCACTGGCGCGTGGTGGCCGCGCTGGGCGTGGCGTGGGTGCTGGACGGGCTGGAGGTCACGCTGGTGGGCTCGCTCGGCGGCGTGCTCGAGCAGCCCGAGGGGCTCGGGCTGGATGCCGCGCAGGTAGGCTGGCTCGGCTCGCTGTACGTGGCCGGCGCGGTGGCCGGCGCGCTGGTGTTCGGCCGCCTGGCCGACCGCTTCGGCCGCAAGACGCTGTTCCTGGTGACGCTGGCGGTGTACGCGGCGGCCACCTTCGCCACGGCGTTTTCCACCGGCTTCGGGTTCTTCGCGGTGTGCCGCTTCCTGACCGGGCTGGGCATCGGCGGGGAGTACGCGGCCATCAACTCGGCCATCGACGAACTGATCCCGGCGCGCGTGCGCGGGCGCGTCAACCTCGCCATCAACGGCAGCTTCTGGCTGGGCGCGGCGCTCGGCGCGGGCCTGAGCCTGCTGCTGCTGGACCCGCGCGTGCTGGGCCCGGCGCTGGGCTGGCGCGCCGCCTTCGCGCTGGGCGCGCTGCTCGCGGTGGCGATCCTGCTGGTGCGGCGCGACGTGCCCGAGAGCCCGCGCTGGCTGCTCCTGCACGGGCGCGCGGACGAAGCCGAGCGCATCGTCGCCGCCATCGAGGCGCAGGTGCGGGCCCGGTGCGGCGCGCTGCCGGCGGCGGCCGGCAGCATCGCCCTCGCGCGGCGCGGCGCGGCCACGCTGCGCGAAGTGGCCGGCGTGCTGCTGCGCCGCTACCGGCTGCGCAGCGCCGTGGCGCTGGCGCTGATGGTCTCGCAGGCGTTCTTCTACAACGCCATCTTCTTCACCTACGCGCTGGTGCTCACGCGCTTCTACGCCGTGCCGGACAACCGCGTGGGGCTGTACATGTTCCCGTTCGCGCTCGGCAACGTGCTGGGGCCGCTGCTGCTCGGGCCGCTGTTCGACCGCGTGGGGCGCCGCCGCATGATCGCGCTGACCTACGTGCTCTCCGGCGTGGGGCTGGCGCTGACGGGCTGGGCCTTCATGCAGGGCTGGCTCGATGCGCGCAGCCAGGCGCTGTGCTGGTCCGCCGTGTTCTTCCTGGCGTCGGCCGCGGCCAGCTCGGCCTATCTCACGGTCAGCGAAGTCTTTCCGCTGGAGACGCGCGCGCTGGCGATCTCGGTGTTCTACGCCGTGGGCACGGGCAGCGGCGGCTTCGTCGGACCGCTGCTGTTCGGCACGCTGATCGCCAGCGGCAGCCGCGCCGCCGTGGCCGCCGGCTACGGCATCGGCGCGGCGCTGGTGATCGCCGCGGGCCTGTTCGCGCTGCGCTATGCGGTCAACGCCGAGCGGCGGGCGCTGGAGGACATCGCGCCGTCGCTGTCCGCGCATGGCGGGCACGAACGGGAATAGCGCCGCCGCCTCAGGCCGGCGCCGCCGGGTCCTTGCGGCGGAACGCCGCCTGCGCGGTGGCGATCACGCGGCCCTGGCTGTCGGTGACTTCGGCGTGGGAGAAGAACACGCGGCGCCCGCCGCCCACGCGGCGGCCCACTACGGTAAGCAGCTCCAGCTTCCCGGAGGCGACGTAGTTGACGTTGAGCGAGATGGTGGTGGCCGCGCGCCGCACGCCGCCTTCGGGGAACAGGCCGGCATAACCGCCCGCGGCATCGAGCAGCGTGGCCAGGATGCCGCCCTGGACCACGCCGGTATTGTTGAGATGCGCCGGCTGCGGCGTCAGCGACATGCGCACGAGGTCGGGCTCCCATGCCATGATGGTCACGTCGAGCGATTCGAGGAAGGGATTCTCCAGTGCCCAGGCCGGGCTCGCGGGCGTGTCTTGGGCAGGCTGGGCGGGGGTCTGGTCGGACATGGCTTGAAGCGGGGGGCGTTCGGTTGGCATGGCCGTCATGATAGCCGGCGGCGGCGGGCGGGCCTTCATATCCTCGAGAGGCAGGCTTCGCCGCCGGAGAGCGTGGCGCGTTTGTCCGCGCCGCTGCCCGGCAATGTTCGGCGCCGCGCGCGCTCAGGGCAGCGCGCGCAGCGCCAGCAGCCCGCAGCCGCCGAGCGCGCCGCTCCAGCCCGCCGCGCGCAGCGCCAGGGCGGGCGCGCAGGACAGCAGCAGCACCACCGGCAGCGCGCCCAGCGTCAGCATGCCGACCCAGGCCACGGTGCCCATCGGCCAGCCCTGTTCCAGCACGCATGCCGCCAGCGCCAGGGCCAGCGCGGCCCAGCCCAGGCCGTGCAGGCGCATGCGCTCGGCGGCGCCGGGCACGCTGCCGCGGCCGTTGCGGTCGGCATAGTGCCGGTCGAGCGTCTGGCTCAGCGTGCTGAAGCCGCTGAACACCAGCGCCAGCGCGGCCAGGAAGGCGAGGCCGTTCATGTCGCCCCCTTGGCGTCGCGCGCGCCGTGCGGCTGGTGCGCCGCGGGCACCGCCTTGCGCGCCGCCGTGCGGCGGCCGAGCACCCACGCCGCCGCGCCCAGCGCGATGCCCAGCGCCAGCACCGTGAGGTCGAAGCCGGCCACCGCGGCCGGCCCCTGTCCCCGCAGCAGCGTCGCGCCGAGGTGCGTGTCCGTGGTGAGCGCGTTGAGCACGGGAATGCCGGCGAGCATCAGCGCGCCGGTCCACAGTTGCGCGCGCCACATGGCGCGCGCGGGGTGCAGCTGCGCCAGCACCGCGGCCACCGCCCAGGCGGCGAAGAACGCGCGGATCTCGGCGTCGGGGCGGTGGGCCATCGCCACCGGCAGCAGCCGGTTGGCCCAGAAGTAGGCCGCGAACGCGATCGGCAGGCCGGCGATGGCGCCGATGTTGAGCGCGTCCACCAGCCGCAGTCCGAACGAGGGGCGGGCGCCGGCGGCCAGCGCCTTGGCCTGCCGCTGGCGCGTCTTCACGCCCCACAGCAGCGCGCCGGTGGCGACCATCACGCAGCCCGACAGCCCGCTGACGAAGAACAGCGCGCGCAGCAGCGGCCCGGCGAAATGCGCCTCGTGCAGGCCGACCATCACGCCGCGCGTCTGGCTGGCGGGTGCCGGCGCGTCGCCGCTGGTGGCGACCAGCTTGCCGGTGGCGCCGTCGAAGCGCATCGACGGCTCGTCGACGGACAGCGCGCCGGCGCTGCCGCGCGAGATGGTGACGGTGGCGTTGGCGTCGCCGGCCAGCGTGATCGCCACGCGGCTCGGTCCGGCGCCGTTCCAGTGCCGCATGGCCTGCGCGACCAGCGGCGCCACCGGCACCAGCGGCGCGGCCTGGCCGCTGGGCAAGCCCAGCGGCGCGCGGCCGAAGGCTTCGTTGTTGAAGGCCTGCAGGTCGCCGCGGTAGGCCGTCTGCACGCCCCACGGCATGTACATGAACATCAGCGTCACCAGCCCGGTGTACGTGATCATCAGGTGGAACGGCAGCGCCAGCACGGCGGTGGCGTTGTGCGCGTCGAGCCACGAGCGCTGGCCCTTGCGCGGGCGGAACGTGAAGATGTCCTGGAAGATGCGCCGGTGCGTGATGACGCCGCTGAGGATGGCCACCAGCATGCACATCGCGCACGCGCCGATGATCCAGCGCGCCCACAGCGGCTGCATGTAGTACAGGTCGAAGTGCAGGCGGTAGAGGAACTCGCCGCCGCGCGTGTCGCGCACGGTGCCGAGGAAGGCGCCGGTGGCGGGGTCCAGCGTGCGGCTTTCGAAGCGGCCGCGGCTGCCGCCGATGCCGGAGCCGGGCTCGCCGGGCGCGCGGATCCACAGCACCTGCGTCACCGGGCTGCGCTCGTCGGGCAGGCTGATGAACCAGCGCGGCGAGCGCGGCGCGTTGCGCTGCAGGAACGCCACCGCGCTGGCGGCGGCCTCGGCGGGCGGCACCGGCGCGGCCGCCGCGCGGTGCAGCTCCGGTTTCATCCACAGCGTGATCTCGTCCTTGAAGTAGCTGGCCGTGCCGCCGCAGAACACCAGCAGCAGCACCCAGCACACCAGCAGGCCGGACCAGCCATGCAGCCACGCCATCGACTGGCGCAGGCCGGCCCTCATGCGCCGCTCCGCACGGCGGCCAGCGCGGCCGCGAGGATGGTGCCGAGGACGGCGGCGGCCACCGCCAGCCCGGTCCACGCGCGCCATGCGCTGCCCACGGCGAACACCCACAGCACGGCGCATGCGTACAGCGAGAACGACAGCAGCGTGGCGGTCATCACCGCCTCGGCCGGCGGCATCGGCAGCACCACCGCCAGCAGGCCGGTGGCCAGCGCCGCCAGCACGTAGCCGCCGCCGATGGCGGCCACCACGCGCGAGGCCACGCCGAGGCGATAGCGGCCGTTGCGGCTCAGGCGCATGCGCGCGCCTCCGGGGCGGCCGTGCCGGGCACGACAGTTGTTCGCGAGGCGGTGGAAATGAGGCGAGGCATTGGCTATATGTCCTATGGAGGCGGCAGCGTTGCGCGGTGGCCGGCCGCCGCGCGCAAGCCGCATATGATAATCGTTCTCATTTGAATTGTGTGATTTCCAGCGGCTTCGCGGTGGCTTTCGCGCAGGAGGAGAGGCCGCTCGCGGCCGCCGCCCGGCGGGCATTCGTGCCGTCCGGGGAGGCGGCTTCCGCGCTCGGCTATCATGTGCGAGCTTCAGGGTCAGGGGTGTGCGCAGAGCGCCGCATGATGAACCGTCTACCCGCATCTTCTATTGGTTTTTAATCGTGTCTACCGCTATCGCCCCCGCCGCCTCACCGGACCCTTCATCGGACCTTCCTTCGGACCTTCCTCCGGCCGTTCCCGCCGATGCCTCGGCCGACGTTTCCCCCGACGTGAAGAGAGTCGCCGCCATTGTCTGGATCCGGGTCCAGATGGAGCGGCTGGGCATCACCGCCGAGGACATCGAGGCCGCGCTCGCGGCAGCGGCGCCGGCGGCGGGTGTGGAGAGTGTGGAGAGTGTGGAGGATGAGGCGGTGGATGCGCCGGCAGCGGAGCAGGCGCCTGCGGCGGCCAGGCCGGCCGCAACGCTGGTCGTGGAGCCGCTCGGCCCGACCGCCGGCCTGCTGCCGGCGGCGCCCGTCACCGCGCCGCCGGCGACGCCGCGGCAGCAGCGCAAGAAACGGCTGGGCCAGCAGAACGCGGCCAACGCCCAGGCGGCGCTGGCCATGCCGGTTGCGGCGCCGGCCGAGGTTTCAGTGCAGCCGGAGGCCGGAGGGAAGATCGGGCGGAAGGATGAGCGGATGAGTGCGCGGGCGGACGCGCCGGCCAGCCGGCCGCCGCGCGAAGCGCAGGCCGAACCGGCGCCAGCCGCCGCGCCTTCAGGCGCGCCTTCCGCCACCCCCGCGCGCCGCTACCGCAACGCCGAAGGCCAGGTGTGGGACGGCGAGGGCGCGATGCCCTCGTGGCTGGTGCGCGCGGTCAATGCCGGCCAGTCGGTCGAGCATTTCCGCGTGAGCTGATCCGCGCGGGGCCGGTCCGCGCGCGTCGGCGGCAGGCCGGTAGCCTGCCGCCGCGGCGTTCGCGTCAGCCCTGCTCGTTGCGCAGCACGCGGCAGCGGATGAACGCGCTTTCCTGGTCCAGCGCGGCCACCAGTTCGGCCGACGGCGCCTTGTCGAGATCGGTCACCACATAGCCCATTTCCCCGCGCGTCTGCAGGTGCTGCGCCACGATGTTGACGCCGTCGCGCGCAAGCAGCGTGTTGAGCGCGGCCAGCGCGCCCGGCGCGTTGCCGTGCACGTTGAGCAGCCGCGCCGGCGAGGTCAGCGGGCCCGGGCTCACCTCGGGGAAGTTGACCGCGCCGACGGTGTCGCCGGTGCGCAGGAAGGCGATCAGCTTGGTGGCGACCTCGGTGCCGATGTTTTCCTGCGCCTCTTCCGTGCTGCCGCCGATGTGCGGCGTCAGGATGGCGTTGGGCACGCCCTGCAGCGGGCTGGTGAAGCGGTCGGAGTTGGTCTTCGGCTCCTCGGGGAACACGTCGATGGCCAGGCCGGCGATGTGGTTGTCGTCGCAGGCCGCGCGCAGCGCCTCGATGTCCACCACGGTGCCGCGCGAGGCATTGATGAGGATCGCGCCGCGCTTGAACTGGCGCAGCACGGCGGCGTCGATCATCTTCTTCGTCTGCGCGGTGGCCGGCACGTGCAGCGTCACGATGTCCGCGTGCGACACCGCGTCGGCCAGCGAGCGCGCCGCGCGCGCCGAGCCCAGCGACAGCTTGGCCTGCACGTCGTAGTACACCACCCGCATGCCCATCGCTTCGGCCAGCACGCCCACCTGCGAGCCGATGTTGCCGTAGCCGACGATGGCGATGGTCTTGCCGCGCGCCTCGAACGAGCCGCTGGCGCCCTTGGCCCACTTGCCCGCGTGCGCGAGCGTGTTCTTCTCCGGCACGCGGCGCAGCAGCAGGATGGCCTCGGCGATCACCAGCTCGGCCACCGAGCGCGTATTCGAGAACGGCGCGTTGAACACCGGCATGCCCGCGCGCGCGGCCGCGTCGAGGTCGACCTGCGAGGTGCCGATGCAGAAGCAGCCGATGGCCAGCAGGTGGCGGGCGGCCTCGATCTCCGGCGCGCCCAGGTGCGTGGCGGAGCGGATGCCGAGGATCTGGTGCGCCTGCGGCGCGCGGTGCAGTTCTTCGCCGGAGAGCGCGCCGCTGCGGCGCTCCACGGTGACGAGCGCTTCCTTGAAGCGTTCTACGGCGGTGTCGTGGATGTTTTCGAGCAGGAGAGCAGAAGTCATGGCAATGGCGGGAGTGGCGGCAATGGCGGAAGCGGAGGCGGGCGGCGCGCGCGGTGCCGGGCGCGGGCACGGGGAGAAACCGGGACCGTCATGGTAACGCAGGCGGCTGCCGCGCACAGAACACCCACATTGCCGCCAATGGCAAAGGCGGTGTGCCTCGGGAGGCGCGCGGCGCCCGCTTACTTCGGCAGCAGGTCCTGCAGGTCGCGCAGCGTCGCGCCGCCGGGCACGCCCGGCGCGGCGGCCGGGTTGGCTGCCTGATTGGCGGCCTGGCCCGCGGCCGGGCCATGCGCCACCACCGCGGCGCCCGCGCCGTCCGCCGCCACGGGCGGCCGGATGGGCGCGCCATGCACGATCACCGGCACCGCCGCCGGGTCCAGCCGGCCGTTCTGGCCCAGCGCGATCGGCGCGCAGCCGTTCAGGAAACCGTCTTTCTTCAGGTTGTTGGTGAGGTCGATGGCGAACACCGCGGCGCGTTCCTCGATCGGGATCGCCGTGGAGCCGCGGCTGAAGGTGTACTGGCCCTTCCAGACCGGGCGCCGCAGCCGGACGTCGGTCAGCGTGCTGGCGTAGCGGATCGACAGGCGCTGGCCGTAGGCGCTGAGCACGCCGCCGCCGCTGGAGATGGTGAGCAGCGCGTCGGCGTGGAACGCGCGCATGCGGCCGTTGATGGCGTTCGGGTCCAGCTCCAGGCCGGACAGCTCGTCATAGGCCGCCGCCACGCCGCACTGCCCGGCCACCTCGCGGAACTTGGCGGCGAAGGCCTGCGAGAAATCGCTGTCCCAGCCCATGCCGGTCATGCCCACCACGTACAGGCGCGTGGGTTTGCCGCTGTAGTCGGTGGCGCGCGTGGAGACGCCGACGGTCGCCGGCGCGCAGCCGCCGAGCAGCAGGGCGGCGGCCACGGTGGCGGCCGTGGCGGCGCGACGGATGGAATGCATGCCCGTGGACGGAGGGCAGGACAGGGAGGGCGTGCCGTGCTGTTTCACGTTATTTCACGTAGGAAAAGTAATAGGGGCTGGAGACCGAGCGCATCACGTAGCGCCCGCCGGCCTCGGTCAGCCGGTAGCACGTCTGCATGGTCCTGAACTTGGGGTTGTCCATGTCGATGCAGACCTGGCCGCTGTCCGGCTCGATACGGTAGCGGCCCGGCGAGTAGCCGCGGCTGACGGCATTGGTCACGTCCAGCTCGCCGCTCTCGCGGACGTTGAGCCACAGCGTGATGCCGGACGGCGCGGTGGCGTCCACGCGCCCGAGATGCGTGAAATGCGCGGCCAGCTCGGCGCCGGTCAGTTGCCGGTCCTGCGTGCCGGCCGGCAGCGGTTGCGGCGCCGGCGGCGGCAGCGCCCGCGCGGGCGCTGCAGGCGCCGCGGCCGCCGGCACGGCCGCGGCCTCGCTGCGAAAGCGCTGCAGCGCCAGCGCCGAGCGCGCCGGCACCTCGTCGATCCACTGCGCGGGCACGGCGAAATTGAGGTTCTGCGCGTCGGCGCGCATCAGGTAGGTGATGCCGATCAGCTGGCCGTCGGTATTGAACAGGCCGCCGCCGCTGGAGCCCGGCGAGATCGGCGCGGTGGTCTGCAGGCGCACCACGCGGTCGGCGGCGTCGCGGTTCAGGGAGGACAGCAGGCCGTCGCTCAGGGTCAGCTCATAGCCGCGCGGCGCGCCGATGGCATAGACCTTCTGGCCGACCTTGAGCGAGGCGAGCGGGGCGATCTTCACGGCCGGCGCGGCCAGCCCCCTGGCGTGGAGGATGCACAGGTCGCGCTCCACGTCGGCATGCACCAGGCGCGCGCTGTGCGCGGTGTTCTCGCGCCGGATGCCGATGGACTTGCCGTTCCTGAGCACGTGGCAGTTGGTGACCAGCTCCTCCGGCCCGATCACCACCGAGCTGCCCAGGCCGATGCGCCCGCCCTGGGCGTCGAACACGGTGACGACCCAGATGCTGGGCGACTCGCGCTCGTACAACTGCGCCGAATCCAGCGCCAGGCCGGGCAGGGAGATGCCGGCAGTCAAACACGAAATCGCGATGCGGCCCGCTATTTTTTTCGCCCGACCCATGATGTTCTTTTTGGTGACTGGTCCTGCCGGAATCCTTGCCGGAATTCTTGCGGCAATCTTCGCCGGCGCGCCGCCCGGTGCGGCCACCGCCCCGGCGATCCGGTCTTTTCCCCGCCCGCTGTTCCGGACCCGGCGGACGAGCGCGCGGGGTTGCCTATCATAAACGTTCCGCCCGCCGCGCTAAAGCTTTGTCGCGGCGGGCCGACAACAAACTGGCAGGAATCCCTCCCGCGCGTGGCGCCGCGGCTTTTTCCGGCCGGCCTGCCGGCATCCCGGCCACCCGCACCACCAACCGCAACCCGAAACAGGACGATTCACTCATGGATACTGCCATCGTCAGCGCGGCAAGCAACGCCGGTTCCGACCCGGTGCCCTTGCTGATGCTGCGCAAATCGCTGGACCTGCAGGCCGAGGGCGTGGCCGCGCTGCTGGCGTCGGTGGCGCCGGCCAGCGTGGCCGCCAGCAACCCGCCGCACCTGGGCCAGAACGTCGACATCAAGGTGTAACAAAGGCAAGCCCGGCGCCCCGGGGTCGCACCCGGGCGCCGGCCCCCATTTCATGCTCCGCCGCCGCGCTCAGAGCGCCGGCCGCTGGCCGGTGGCGAGCTGCAGCGCCACCGTGGCTTCGGCCAGGTCCGCGCGCGACTGGAGATAGTCCAGGTAGGTCTCGTCGGCGGTGCGCTGCGCGTCGAGCAGCGCCAGCAGCGGCGCCGCGCCCTGGCGGTACGACTGGCGCATGCCGTCGAGCACGCGGTCGGCGTCGGCGCTGACCGCGTCGCGGTAGCGCCGGAAGTTCTCGCGCGCGGCCGCGAAGGCGAGCAGGGCGCGGCGGACTTCGGCCGCCGTCTTCAGTTCCGCCTCGCGCAGCGCCAGCATGGCCTGCGTGACGTCCGCCCCGGCCTGCACCAGCTCGCCGCGCTGCAGGCGCGACAGCGGCAGCGGGACCGACACCGACACGCCCAGCATGCGCGAGCGCGCCGTGCCGCCGCCATCGCCATCGCCGGGCGTGCCCGGCGCGAGCGTCAGGCCGAGGCTCACGCTCGGGTCCACCCAGCGGTTGGCGCGCGCCAGCGCCGCGTTGTCGCGCATGTGGTCCAGCGCGGCGCGCGCGATGCGTACCTCGTCGCGCGCTTCCAGCGCCTGCGCGACCAGCGCGCCGGCATCGGCGCCGGGCTCGTAGGCGGGGAAATCGCAGGTCAGCGGCGCACCGCCGAAGGCGTCCTCCACGGGCATGCCGAGCCGCACCGAGAGCGCCTGCATGGCCGCTCCCGCCGCCGCCCGCGCGGTGGTGACGCCGGCGGCGAAGCGGTCGCGCTCCACGCGCGACTGCGCCAGCTCCAGCCCGCCGATGTCGCCCGCCGCGCGCCGGGTCTCGTTGGCGCGCACCACCCGGCCCAGCGCCGCCAGCGCGGACTCCTGGCGCACCAGCGCGTCGCGGCTGCGGCAGGCTTCGGCGAAGGCCGCCGCGGATTCCGCGTACAGCGCGTTGCGGAACCCCCGCTCGCCGGCCTGCGCCAGGCGCAGGCCGCTGCCGGCGGCGCGCACGCGCGCGGCGCGCTTGCCGCCCAGCTCCAGCGCAATCTCCAGGCCCAGCGCATGCGTGCGCGGCGGCCGCGGCGTCACCGCGCGGCTGAGCTCGATGTTGCCCCGGCCATAGGTCAGCACTGGGTCCGGCCGCACCCCGGCGATGTCGATGCCGGCCCGCGCGCTGCGCACGGTTTCCTGCTGCGCGGCCAGGCCGGGATTCTGGCGCTCGACCACCTCGAGGAAATCGGCGAAGCGCACCGGCCCGGCCGCCGCCGCGCCGTGGGCCGGCATCAGCAGCGCGCACGCCAGCAGGCCCGGCAGGGCGAAGGGTCTGTGCTTGTTCTTGTGCTCGTACGTGTTCTTGTCGTTCATCCGGATTCTCCTCAGGCCGCGCGCCGCGCGGCGCGGGCTTCCACGAGGTAATAGAGCGCGGGCAGCAGCCACAGCGTCAGCAGCGTGGCGCTGGCCAGCCCGCCCACCACCACGGTGGCCAGCGGGCGCTGCACGTCGCTGCCGAGACCCGTCGCCAGCATCGCGGGCGTGAGGCCGATGGCGGCCACGGTGGCGGTCATCAGCACCGGCCGCATGCGGCTGGCGGCGCCTTCGATCACCGCCGCGCGCAGGCCCATGCCGTCCTGCGCGCGCAGCCGGTTGATCTGCGCGATCATCAGCACGCCGTTGAGCACCGCCACGCCGGACAGCGCGATGAAGCCCACCGCGCTGGACACGTTGAGCGTCATGCCGCGCAGGTGCAGCGCGGCCAGCCCGCCGATGGCGGCCAGCGGCACCGCCAGCAGCACCAGCGCGGGCTGGCGCAGGTTGCGGAACGCGGCGAACAGCAGCACGAACATCAGCGCCAGCGTCATCGGCAGGATCACCGCCAGGCGCGCCTGCGCGCGCTCGAGGTTCTCGAACTGGCCGCCCCATTCGACCTGGATGCGCCGCGGGTCGTAGCGCAGCGCGGCGTCCAGCGCCGGGCGCGCCTGCGCCAGGAAACCGGACAGGTCGCGCCCGCGCACGTTGAGCCGCACGATCAGGTGGCGGCGCGCCATCTCGCGCACGATCACGCTTTCGCCCGAGGTGGCGCGGATGTCCGCCACCTGCGCCAGCGGCACCCTGGCGCCGTTGGCCGCGTTCAGCATCAGGCCGCCGATGCCGTCGGCGCCGGCGCGCGCCTCGGGCGCGAAGCGCACGGTCATGTCGTAGCGCCGCTCGCCCACGTAGACCTGGCCGACCGGCGCGCCGCCGATGCCGGTGGCGACCAGCTCGGCCACGTCGGCCGCGCTGATGCCGTGGCGCGCGGCGGCGGCGCGGTCCAGGTCGATGCGCAGGTTGGGCAGCGGCGGCTCCACGTCCACCGCCACGTCGGCCGCGCCGGGCACGCCGCGCAGGGTGTCCGCCACCTGGGCGGCGAGGCCGCGCAGCTCGGCGAGGTCGTCGCCGAAGAGCTTGACCACGAGGTCGCTGTGCGCGCCCGAGAGCTTGTCCTGCACGCCGTCGATCATCGGCTGCATGAAGGCCACCGTGAAGCCGGGCATCTGCGCGTAGCGCGCCGCCAGCTTGTCGATCAGTTGCTGCTTGCTCATGCCGGAGGCCCAGGTCCGGTACGGGTGCAGGCCCACGCTGGCCTCGATGTGCGAAGGCGTCCAGTAGTCGGTGCCGTCGTCGTTGCGGCCGGTCTGCGTGACCACGTAGGAGACTTCGGGAAACGCGCGCGTGGCGCGGCGCAGCTCGCTGGCCATGTCGGCGGCGCGCTCGAGCGTGATGCCGGGCGGCATCTGCACCTGCAGCCACAGCGAGCCCTCGTCGAGGTAGGGCAGGAAATCGCGCCCGATGGTGGCGCCCAGCGCCAGCATGCCGGCCAGCGCCAGCGCGCAGGTTGCGGCCACCCGGCGCGTCTTGCCGATGCCGCGCTCCAGCGCGGCGCGGTAGCGCGCGCCGAGCCACGCCAGCGCCGGGTTGTGGAACACGCGGCGCGGCTTTCGCATGGCGAGCCACGCCAGCCCCGGCACCAGCGCCAGCGCCACGATCAGCGCGCCGGCCAGCGCCGCGCCCACGGCGAAGGCCATCGGCGAGAACAGCTTGTACTCGATGCGCTCGAACGAGAACAGCGGCAGGTAGGCGGCCACGATCACCAGCATGCCGAAGCCCATCGGCCGCGCCACCTGCAAGGCCGCGGCGAGCGCGTCGCGCGGCGCCAGCGGGCGCTGCGCCTGCTGCTCGCGCCGGCGCAGGACGTTCTCCACCAGCACCACCGCGCCGTCCACCAGGATACCGAAGTCGATCGCGCCCAGGCTCAGCAGGTTGGCCGGGATGCGCAGGTGGTGCATGAAGATGAACGCGATCAGCAGCGACAGCGGAATCGTCAGCGCCACGATCAGCGCCGCGCGCGGGCTGCCCAGGAACAGCAGCAGCACCACCGCCACCAGCGCCATGCCCTCGGCCAGCGTCATGCCCACGGTGCGCATGGTGGCGTCGATCAGCGTGGCGCGGTCCAGGTAGGGCACCACCTTCACGTCCGCCGGCAGCAGGTTGTCGTTGAGGTCGCGCACGGCCGCGTGCACGCCGTCGAGCGCCCGCGCCGCGTTGAAGTCCTTGAGCAGCAGCGCGATGCCGGAGACCGCGTCCGGGTCGTCGTCCTTGCCGAGGATGCCGCGCCGCTCCACGCTGCCGTAGCGCAGCGTGCCGAGATCCCTGACCAGCACCGGCGTGCCGTCCTTCACCGTCACCACCACGTTGCCCATGTCGCCGAGCGAGCGCAGCAGCCCGGTGCCGCGCACCACGTAGGACTGCTCGCCGCGGTCGATCACGCCGCCGCCCGCGCTGGCGTTGTTGGCGTTGAGCGCCGCGCTCACCTGCGCCAGCGTGAGCTTGTACGCCGCCAGGCGCGCGGGGTCCACCTCCAGCATGAACTGCGTGGTCAGGCCGCCGAAGGTGGTCACGTCCACCACGCCGCGCACCTTCTTCAGGCGCGGCACCACGGTCCATGCCTGCAGCTCCGACAATTCGCGCAGGCTGCGCGTGGGCGAGGCCAGCGTGTAGCGGTAGAACTCGCCGGTGGGCGAGGTGTAGGGATCGAGCCCGGGCCTGGCGCCATACGGCAGCTCGACTTCGTTGAGGCGCTCCTGCAGCCGCTGGCGCGCCCAGTAGCCATCGGTGCCGTCCTCGAACACCACCGTGACCAGCGACAGCGCGAACAGGCTGCGCGTGCGCAGCACGTGCATGCCGGGCGTGGCCAGCAGCGCGCGTTCCAGCGGGATGGTGATCTGCTGCTCGATCTCCTCGGCGCCCAGGCCGGGCACCTGGGTGACGATCTGCGAGGTGACGTCGGCAATGTCGGGATAGGCCTCGATCGGCAGCTGCTTCCAGCTATGGGCGCCGTACAGCGCCACCAGCGCGAACACCAGCCACACCACGGCGCGCCGCTCGAAGCACAGGGTGACGAAACGGTCAATCATGGAGCAGCACCCCGTTCTTCACCACGATGCGCTCGCCGGCCTCGAGGCCGGAGAGGATTTCCACCATGCCGCCCGCCTGCGCGCCGGTGGCGACCACGCGCGGCGCGAAGCGGAACGGCGCGGTCTCCACCAGCACGCGCGTCTCCAGCCCGCCCTGCAGCAGCGCCGCGGGCGGCACCAGCAGGGCCGGGTGCGCCGCGCCGGCCAGCACGACCGTGGCGTACATGCCCGGGCGGTAGCGCCCCTCGCGGTTGTCGATGGCCACGCGCACCTTCACCGTGCGGGTGTCGGCGTCGAGGATCTCGCCCACGTAGCGCACCTGCCCGGTGACGGCCGCGCCGGGGTAGGCGTTGAACGCGATCTGCGCCGGCTGCCCGGCGAAGACCGCGCCGATGTCCTTCTCCGGCACGTTGGCCGCGAGGTACACGGTGGACAGGTCCGCCACCGTCATCAGCGGCGCGGCGGTGTCGTTCCAGTAGCCGCCCGGCGCGGCGTCCAGCGCGATCACGCGCCCGGCCAGCGGCGCGCGCATGGTGTATTGCCGCTGCGACGGCGCGCCGCCGCCGGCGCCAAGCTGCGCCAGCCGCGCGGCGGCGGTGTCGGCGTCGCTGCTGGCCTGCGCGTAGGCCAGCCGGGCCTGCTCGAAGTCCTTGCGCGCGGCGATCTCCGCGTCGAGCAAGGCGCGCTGGCGCTCCAGTTCCAGCCGCGCCTGCTCGCGCGCTGCGCGCGCCTTGCCGGCCTCGCCGCGCGCGGCGCTCAGCTCGGCCGAGTCCAGCGTCAGCAGCGCGTCGCCCGCGCGCACGGCATCGCCGAGCGCCACGTGCAGGCGCGCGATGCGCCCGGGCAGCGGCGGCACGATGCGCACCAGCCGGGCCGGATCGGCCTCGATCTCGCCGGGGACCGGGATGGGCCGCCGCAATGGCGTCTCGGCGACGGCGCGGACCTCGAGGCGCGCGCGCAGCGGCGAGGCCGCGGGCACGAAGATGGCGCCGCCATCGCGCACGAGTCCGGCGGACGATGGGGGTGAAGAAGAGGACGCGGAAGTGGGTGAAGAAGAGGGCGCGGGCGGGCCGGCATGCGCGCCGCCATCGCAGCCGCCCAGGGCAAGGCAGGCGGCCAGCGCGCAGGCGCCGGCGGGCAGGAAAGGGGTATTCGGGAACATGGTTGTCTGGCTCTCGGAGCGGAGTCGAACGGCATCGACAGGCGTGACGCATCCCCGGCGCCGCGCGGCGCGAACGCGCGCGGGTGGCCGGTGACGGGCGCATGCCCGGCGGACTACGGGATGAGGGACGGCGCGGAGAGCGGGGCGGGGAAAGCCAGGCGGATGCGCGCGGCGCGCCCGGTGGCGGCGCGCGCGATGCAGGTCAGGCGGTCAGCCGCCGCGCTCCCGGCGCGTCGGACTGCAGGAAGGGTCGGGGTCCATGTCTGGCCTCTGGTCGGTTCCGGGCGGACCGGCGTGGACAAGCCGCGTGCCGGCCGCGGGCACGCTGGCGGTGGACGAACGCAGCCACCGGCGGGCTGCGACGCGCAGCGCGCCCGGTGGAAGGAGACCGTGTTCAGGAAAGCAGGCGGGGCAGGACGCCCGGCCTCGAAGCACCGTGCCGCGGAGCGGGCACGGATTAGGGATACCGTGGCCCGATCAGGCGGTGATGCCGATCCTGGATCGGCTACTGTCGTCGGAACAATTGCCCACTGGGTATGCCCTGTTGTTGAGAATGCGCGTACTCTAGCGGCGGGCATGGCATGGGTCAAGCGAAAATGCCGCGCCCGCGCGCGATCGGCGCCGGTGCCGCCGCGCCGCGGAAAACGGGCCGCATGGCGGCGCCGCGATCAAGCGGATTTTTCCGCAGTGGCATGCCGGCAATTCGGAAACCACGACGCGCGGCCGCTCTCATCGAACAGGAAGTCACGAATGAACGTACTGATATTCGGCGCGACCGGCATGGTCGGCCTCGGCGTGCTGCGCGAATGCCTGCTGGCCGACGACGTGCGGCGCGTGCAGACCGTGGGCCGCACGCCTACCGGCCAGCGGCACCCCAAGCTGACCGAGGTGGCGCACGCCGACCTGCTGCACTACGAAGGCATCGAAGCGGCGCTGACCGGCTTCGATGCCTGCTTCTTCTGCCTCGGCGTGTCGTCGGCCGGCATGTCGGAAGCCGAGTACACTCGCGTCACCTACGACATCACGCTGGCCGCCGCGCAGGTGCTGGCCCGGCTCAACCCGCGCATGACCTTCGTCTACGTGAGCGGCGCCGGCACCGACAGCACCGCGCGCGGGCGCTCGATGTGGGCGCGCGTGAAAGGCCGCACCGAGAACGCGCTGCTCGAACTGCCGTTCAAGGCGGCCTACATGTTCCGTCCCGGCGCCATCCAGCCGCTGCACGGCATCCGCTCCAAGACCGCGGCCTACCGGATTCCCTACCTGCTGCTCGGGCCGTTGCTGCCGCTGCTGCGGCGGCTGTTCCCGGCCTACGTCACCACCACCGAGCAGGTCGGGCGCGCGATGCTAATCGTGGCGCGGCGGGGATTTCCGCGTGCGCTCGTCGAGGCGCGCGACATTGCCGACATGCGCTAGCGGCGCGGGCGGGGCCCCGCGTCCCGCTCTGCGCGGCAGTGCCCAGGCAAGAGGACGCGGCGCCGGGGCGGCCGGCAGTCAGGCCGCGATTCAGGCCGCGATTCAGGCGCGAATATCGCCAAGCGCCCAAAGAAAGCGGTCCATATGCTTCTTCAGGTTCACGTCCACGCGCAGATAGCGCGAGCCCAGCCCCTCGATGTCCGACCCGTCCTTGACGATCACGCCCCGCTGCAGCAGCGCGTTGAAGACGCGCGTGGCATCGAGTTCGGGATTCAGGATCTCCGTCAGGAAGAAGTTGGCGCGGGAGTTCGGCACGGCGCGGAAGCCCGGGATATTGTTCACGCCGGCGGTGACGTATTCGCGCATCTCCACCACCGTGCGCACGGCGCGCTGCACGTGCTCGTCGTCGTCGATGCCCGCCACGCCGCCGGCGATCTGCATCTGGCCCATGTTCCAGGTCGGCTTGATGAGGCGAAGCGGACGGATCAGGTCGACGTTGGCCGAGATGCCGAAGCCCACGCGCAGACCCGCCAGTCCAAAGGCCTTGGACATCGTGCGCAGCACGATCAGGTTCTTGTACTCGCGGAGCAGGTCCATGCCGAACGTTTCTTCGCTGTAGTGGACATAGGCCTCGTCGAGCACGATCAAGGTATCTTCGCTAGCAGCTTCGCAGACGCGCCGCACGTCCGCCTCCGGCAGCATCTGGCCGCTCGGGTTGTGCGGGTTGGTGATGAATGCGATCTTCGGATTGACCTTCTTCAGGGTCTCCAGGTACAGCTCGATCTGCGGGTCGAAGTCCTTGCCCATCGGCACATACACGGGGCAACGGCCTTCCGCGTTCGCATAGATGCGGTAGAGCGGAAAGCAGGGCGCATGCATGAGGACGGGGTCGTCCGGCGCCGCGAAGGCGCGGATCACCATCGAAATGACCTCGGTCTCGCCGGAGCCGCAAACGACGCCTTCCGGGTCGAAGCCGTACTTCGCGCCGATGGCCTCACGTAGCTGGCGCGCGGTCCAGTCCGGGTAGATATCGAGTCTCTGGCGCGCTTCCTCGACGGCGGCCACCGCCTTCGGCGAGGCGCCGTGCGGGTTCTCGGCGGAAGCCAGCTTGGCGATGTCGTCCGCGGGGACACCGTACTTGGCGGTGACATATTCCTTGGGCAAACCGGGCACATACACCTCGCCGGACACGAGTGCTTCAGAACTGGGACGTACCATCGTCGAAACTCCACTGAGAGATAAGGGGACAGGGAACAGCGCTGCGAATGCACTAGGCATGCTTGTATTGCAAACAAATAGAACTAGTTCTATTTGTGTTAAATACTAGTTCATTCCTGTGGTGACAGACAACTATTCCTCGCGATTCTCGTTCTGACGCCGAATTTTGGTGACTTAAAAGCCATAAATTTGTGCTGTTTCTCGTCTTGTCCATGCCATCTTGCGCCGCGCACTAAAACGGTTCCCAAGTGCACTGGTTCCGCACATCCCGCACCAAATCTACGTTTTGGACCTTCAAACCAGGTTCTTCTTGCAAACCTGTACGGGTTTCACCGAATATCACTACATCACTGGTGCTAATAGTCTTGTATTGAACTAGTTTTGATTAGTGGGTGTACCGGTGTCACTGCTGGACCACGGATCCGGCGATTCACCTTCAAGGGTCATGAACACTGGGTGGCCCGAGCCGCCCGCAGCAAGGAGCACGTCATGAAGTTGCAGCACTGGAGCATTCTGTCGGCCGCGGTGATGGCCGCCTTCACCCTGATGGCCCCTGTCCGCGCCGAACAACTCACGGGCACGCTCAAGAAGATCAAGGACACCGGCAGCATTACGCTCGGCGTACGGGAGTCCTCGGTTCCTTTCTCCTACCTCGACGACAAGCAGGCGTTTCGCGGCTACTCGCTCGACATCTGCAGCAGGGTCACGGAGGCCATCAAGAAGAAGCTGGGCATGGCGAAGCTCGACGTGAAGCTGCAGCCGATCACGTCGGCGACGCGGATTCCGCTGATGGTCAATGAGACGATCGATCTCACCTGCGGCTCGGACGCGAACACGCTCGAGCGCCAGCGCCAGGTCGCGTTCTCCTACGCCATCTACGTCGGCAACGAAGCCTACGTGGCGAAGAAGGCGGCCAACATCCGGGCCGTTGCCGACCTGAAGGGCAAGACCGTGGTGTCCACGTCGGGATCCACCGACGTCAAACTGGTCAACGACATGAACCGCGAGCGCAATCTCGGCATGAAGGTGCTTGTCGCCCCCGACCACGGGGCCTCGTTCATGATGATGGACACCGGACGCGCCAATGCATTCATCGTCACCGACATCCTGATCGCCTCCCAGATCGCCAGCGCGAAGAATCCCGACGAGTACTACATGGGGATCGTCGACGAGATGCCGGTGGAGCCGTGGGCGCTCATGATGCGCCGCGACGACCCGGCCTTCCGCGAGCTGGTCAACGGCGTGCTGGCCGGCATGTTCTCGTCGGGCGAGATCAAGACGCTCTACACGAAGTGGTTCGAATCGCCGCTGCCTTCGATCAATGTGAATCTGCGCATCCCGATGAGCCAGAAGCTGCAGCATGCCATTGCCAGGCCCAACGACTCCGGCGACCCGAAGGACTATCAGTAAGCGAACGGGCTCGTGACCGGACGAAGACATGAACTATCAATGGAATTGGGGCATCTTCGGGGAGCAGTCTCCTGACGGCAGCGGTACGTACCTGCAGGCGGTCATCGACGGACTGGGCTGGACGCTGGCTACCGCGCTCACGGCATGGGTGGTGGCCCTGGTGTTCGGCTTTGCCGTCGGCACGCTGAGCACCGTGGCAGACCGCCGATGGTCGAAGGTGGCCAACGCCTACATCGAGCTGTTTCGCAACATACCTCTGCTGGTGCAGATGTTCCTGTTCTACTTCGTCTTTCCCGAGATGCTGCCGGCAGCCGTGGGAGCCTGGCTGAAGAGTTACGAATACTCGTCGTTTCTCACGGCTGTGGTCTCTCTCGGCTGCTATACCTCCGCGCGCGTCGCGGTGCAGGTGGGCGCCGGCATACGCAGCCTCCCGCGCGGCCAGTTCATGGCGGGGCTGGCAAGCGGCATGAAGCCGTGGCAGGTCTATCGCTTCATCTTGCTGCCCCAGGCATTGCGGATCGTGATCCTCCCGCTTACCGGGGAATTCGTCGGCGTGATGAAGAACAGCGCGGTCGCGCTGACGATCGGGCTGATGGAGCTGACGGCGCGAACGCGGGCCATGACCGAACTGTCGTTCCAGACGTTCGAAGCGTTCACCGTCGCGACGGCGCTCTACGTCGCCATGAACCTGACCGTGATCTTCGTCATGCGTCATGTGAACGAGCGCCTCACCGCGCAAGCGGGACGGAGGTAGAGCATGCTCGAGACATTCGACACGGGCGTCATCGCGCGCTCGCTGCGCTACCTGTTCCTCGACGGCATGGCCTTCACCATCCAGCTCACGGTGATGGCGATGATCGGCGGGCTGATTCTCGGCACGATCCTGGCCCTGATGCGGCTGTCATCCAATGCGTTCGTCGCCGCGATAGCCACCTGCTACGTGAACGTCGTCAGGGCCGTCCCGCTGGTTCTGGTCATCTTCTGGTTCTATTTCCTGGTCCCGTACATCGGCGCCTGGCTTACCGGTTCCGGCAAGCCGGTCCAGGTCGGTGCCTTCAGCTCGTCGCTCACGACCTTCGTGATGTTCGAGGCGGCGTACTACTGCGAGATCATGCGGGCGGGCATCCTGTCGGTGTCGCCTGGACAGACGTCCGCGGGCCGGGCGCTGGGCATGCGCGACGGCCAGGTCATGGCGTCGATCGTTCTGCCGCAAGCCGTGCGCAACATGCTGCCCGTGCTGCTGACGCAGACCATCGTGCTGTTCCAGGACGTGTCGCTGGTGTACGTGCTGTCCATCACGGATTTCGTCGGGGCCGCGGCCAAGGTGGCGCAGCGCGACAACAGGCCCGTGGAGATGTATGTTTTCGTGGCCGCGACGTATTTCCTGCTGAGCTTTGGCATGTCGCGGATCGTCGGCAGGTTGCAACGCCGCATGCAGGTGGTGCGCTAGGACACGCGCGGGTCGCGAAGGATTTTCCGCCGATCGGACCGAAGCACGTCAACAAGCACTGTGGCGCCTTCCAGGTGCCGCATGGCTGCCCGCCCACGATTGCCCGTGGTGACGCCGTGGTCTGCGGTTCGTCGGGGCCGGACCAGGAGCCTGTCGTCGTGGCGACGCCGGGGCCGGTCTGCCGTTTGCCGGAAACCGGCAGCCTCCACGGGGCACTTCCACGAGGCAGGTCCCACTGGTTGTCTTCGGCTTTTCGCCGGCCGGCGGCCGTGCGCCGAGTGTATACTAGTTCGCTGCCGGTGAAGGGGTAGAACACTGCCCGCTGGATTGCGACGACTATGAAAAAAACGTGGATTCCCTCAAGCCTTGACCCGAGTCTCTCCAAGTACATGGCCCTGCTCGCCTCGATCGAGCAGGGCGTGGCGGAAGGCACGCTCCGGCCTGGAGACAAACTCCCTTCGAACCGGGAAATCAGTGAGTTTTTCGGCGTCACGGTAGCGACCGTGAGCCGTGCCATGGGCGAAGCCGCGCGGCGGGGCCTGGTGGAAGGGCGCGTCGGCAGCGGCACGTTCATACGCGAGACGCGCACCGCGGCGAATGCGACCGATACCATCGACTTGTCCCTCAACACGCTGCCCGCGGCGGTGGTCGCGGATGTCCTGCAAGGCGCGATGGGCAAGCTCGCGCCCGATGCCTTGCACGACAGCCTGTTTTCCTACCACTCGTACCTGCCGTCGGCGGCGCACCGGCAAGTCGCGGCCGGGTGGATCGGCGCGGCCGGGCAATGGCCGGATCCCGACAGCCTCCTGTGCACCACGGGCGTTCATCAGGGACTGCTGGCTTCTTTCCGGGCCCTGCTGAAACCCGGCGATCGCGCCGTTTGCGAGGCGCTCACATATACCGGCATCAAGCGCATAGCCGAGTATTCCAACGTGCAGCTGATCGGCGCGCGGTGCGATGAGGATGGCGTGGTGCCGGAGGCGGTGGAGGAGGCGCTGGAGCGCTCCGGTGCGCGCGTGGTCATCCTGACGCCCACCATGCACAATCCCACTACGGCAACGCTCTCGCTGGAGCGCCGGCTGGCGCTTGCGGCAATACTGCGCAAGCACGACGCCATGCTGATCGAAGACGGGGTCAACGTGCCGCTGGCCAATGACGGATTGCCGCTGCTGGCGACGCTCGTGCCGGAAAGGACCTTCTATCTGACCGGATTTTCCAAGTGCGTGGCGTCGGGCTTCAGGTTGGGCTATGCCGTCGTGCCGCCGGCTTATGTCGGCCCGTTTCATGAGGCCCTGGTGAGCACGCAGTGGATCGGACCGGGCTTTTACCTGGCCCTGGCCGAGTCCATGCTGACGGATGGTTCCGCGCAACGCTGCATCGAGCGGCATCGCAATGAAGCACGCGAGCGCCTTGCGCGGATTCGGCCAGCACTGCCCGGCATGCGTGAGCCGAACACGGCGGGCTATCACGTCTGGGTTCCCGCGGCCAGCGGCATGCGGGTCGACGATTTCTGCACGCAGGCACTGCAGGCCGGCGTGCGCCTGTCGCCCGGATCCCACTTCGCCATTGCCGGCGGCAGCGCTCCCGCGGGCTATCGCGTCAGCATCGGCACGGTGGCGTCGGGCGCGGAACTGGGCGCGGCCGCGGCGCGGCTGGCGAGCGTGACGGGCGAACTGCCGCGGGCGATCGGCACGCTGATCTAGCCGGCTTTCCCCTGGCGCGGCATTTCCCGCCCGAACTGCGCGGGCAGCTCCGGTGTGTCCGTTCTGCCGGGCGGCAAAGCCGGGATCGTCGGGTGCGATGGCCACGCCTGGGACGCTGCCTGGTTCCCCGTGGGAAATTTCCTGGGATGCGTCAGACGGATACGGGGAAATACGGTGCATGCAGCGCGCGCTCGCGGCCCGCTTCAAAACAGCCGGCCGGCATCGCCCGCGGACTTGTTCCAGCGCAATGCCGCCAGCGCGAGTGAATTGCATACTTTCGAAAGAAGGCGGCTTGCCGCACGGTGCCGCAATGCCGCGCTTCGCTTTCGGAGGCATGCCCGATGGCGCCGATCAAGATCGCTTTCTGTGCGTTGCTGGCAGGGCTGACCGTGCTCTGGCTGCTCGCCGATACCTTTGTCCCGCAGCCGTTCGGCTACTTCCCGCTGCGCCACGTGCTGGTCCAGTACACCGGGGTGATCGCGATGGGCGCGATGAGCGTGGCCGTGGTGCTGGCCGCGCGGCCGAAGGCGATCGAGCCCGCGCTCGGCGGGTTGGACAAGATGTACCGGCTGCACAAATGGCTGGGCATCACCGCGCTGGCGTTCGGCGTCGTCCACTGGCTGTGGGCCAAGGGCACCAAGTGGGCGGTCGGCTGGGGCTGGCTGACCAGGCCGGCGCGGCGTGGCGGCGGGCAATCGCTGGGCACCGTCGAGCAACTGTTCCGCGGCCAGCGCGACCTGGCCGAGTTTCTTGGCGAGTGGACCTTCTATGCCGCCGCCGTGCTGATCGTCCTGGCCCTGGTCAGGCGCTTTCCCTACCGCCTGTTCGCCAAGACCCACACCATTCTCGCCGCGCTCTATCTGGTGCTGGTGTTCCACACCGTCATCCTGCTGGAATTCCGGTACTGGCTCCAGCCGGTCGGCATCGTCATGGCGCTCATGGCGGCGGCGGGCACCGTCGCCGCCGTGCGCGTGCTGTCGAGGCAGGTCGGCGCGCACCGCAAGGTGACGGGCCATATCGAATCGCTGACCTACTATCCCGAACTGCGCGTGCTGGAAACCACTCTCGCCATGGAGCCCGGCTGGCCCGGGCAGCAGCCCGGCCAGTTCGCGTTTCTCACCTCGGACCGCAATGAGGGCGCGCACCCCTACACCATCGCGTCGGCGTGGGATCCGCGGGAGCGCCGCATCACGGTGTTCACCAAGGCGCTGGGCGACCACACCAGCCGGCTGTCGGAACGCCTGAAGGCCGGCGACGCGGTGACGGTGGAAGGCCCCTACGGCTGCTTCACCTTCACCGACCGGTGCAAGCGGCAGATATGGGTCGGCGGCGGCATCGGCATCACCCCGTTCATCGCGCGCATGAAGCATCTGGCCCGCGCGCGGGACCAGCAGCACGCCATCGACCTGTTCCATCCGACCGCGGACTTCTCGCCATCGGCCATCGACAACCTGCAGGCCGACGCGCAAGCCGCGCATGTCCGGCTGCATCTGCTGGTGGACGCCAGGGACGGCCGGCTGAACGGCGAACGCCTGCGCAACACCGTGCCGGACTGGCGGGAAGCCAGCATCTGGTTCTGCGGCCCCGCGGCCCTCGGCAAGGCACTACGCCGCGACCTCGCGGCCCACGGCATGGATCCCGGCAACTTTCACCAGGAGTTGTTCCAGATGCGTTGATCGGGGGGCGGCGTAGACCAGACGGGGGCGGAATCCTGGTGCGGGCGTTTCGATGACGATGGCAGGGGTGTGGCGTTGATGAGAATTTTCGTCGTGAAAAATAGACGCTTCTGAAATTATGCCGATCGAATCTGGTCCACATTAGGTGTCGTCCATCGTATTCCAAGGAGCATCTGCATGCTGTATCGGCATGTGCTGCGTCGCCGTGTTGCCACGGACCTGCTGCTCCGCGTGATGACTGGCGTGGCTCATCCGGCGGGGATATTGACCACGGCCACTCTGCGGAAGAAGCTTCGCGACGCACTGGGCTGCCTGCACTGGATTGGTCGCGTGTTTGCCGACAGCGATCAACCACTAGCGCTGGGCGTCAGGTCATTTGGCGCGGCGTCGCATCAGACTTTCTTCCCGGCTTCGTCGGCGCCTTGTCCTCGACGCGTGTTCGCATCGAATTCCAGTTCAAGCAGTCGATGCCGTCTGACAGAGGAATCCTCTCATCGGTGTTCTGCGGCGACGGATCTGCCGTCGACAACGGTCGCCCAATGGGCTTCGAGCTTGCGCGACTGGCTTGTGGTTGCATTGTCTCCTTCTTTCGTACTGGTGCCTCATGTCAAAGGCTGAATCAGGGGCAGCGCAAGGCGAATCCGCTGTGGCTCGCCGGCGGGAAAACGTGGTTGCAGCCGAGCGTGTGCCGACGGAGCGTACAGAGCGGCTGCATGCGCGCGCGAAGCAGGTGTGACATGCCTTGAGGACCACTGGCTCGGCGCCGATGCGATGCACCGTTTTCAATGCGGGCACGGGCACGACTGGGAGCGTCGCGGGAGAAAAGCTATGGACTCCGCCAGGTGTCCCATATGTTCCCGTGCCGAGGGTGCGTTGCGCCGGCGCCGGCGCGATGGGTTGCAGCAGCTTAGGGAGGTAGCGGCGCGGCGCGGTGGCCAATGCCTGGCCGATCACTACGAGGGTGTGGAGCACCGTTATGCTTTTCAGTGTGCCGAAGGGCATGGATGGACAGCCAAGGGCTGCATGGTGCTCGGAGGCCAATGGTGTCGGCGGTGCGCCGACCGGCAACGAGGCGAGAAGCGGCGCTATGCCGATGGCTTGGCACGCTTGCAGGCGCTTGCTGCGAATCATGGCGGCGAGTGCCTGAGCACAGACTACGAAGGTGGCAAGGCGCACTATCGTTTCCGTTGTCGTGCCGGCCATGAGTGGGAAGCCCGGGGACGCAAGGTGCTCAACGGCAGTTGGTGTATGGCTTGCGTTTATGACGCGAAGCGCTTGAGTCTGGAAGTGGCGCAGCAAGCTGCCGCGGCGCGTGGTGGGGAGTGTCTGTCCACGCAATACGAAGGTGCCACGGTCAAAATGTACTGGCTCTGTCATCGCGGGCATGCGTGGCATGTGAGCCTGTCGTCGGTTCGGGCAGGTCACTGGTGTCCGGAGTGCGCGCATATGGACATGATCAGCAACCGCAGGTCGAAGGCGCGACGGCGTTACATGCCGTCACCTGAATAGCGCCATTTCCAAGGGGCTTTGGTGAAACGTCTGATACTCGACGCTTTGCTCCTGGCCCATCATACCGTCGATGGATGAGCCACGGGCCGTCGCGCAATTCCGGGCGTAAGAATGGCTCTTACCCCGGCCGGGCAACGGCCACGGCCTTCTCGTGAAGGGCGCGGCGCGATGGTTGCATTCTCGGACCAACGCGGTTGCTGCTGACCATCGCATCGCCTACTGCTTCACTTCGCTCTCCCGTCCCGACCACTTGTTGCTCCGCCAGGCGGGTGATATCGCCTTGCCAGGAACCTGCCATGCCCAGCCAATCGGACCTGCGCTTTACCTTCGCCGTCGTCGGCGGCGTGGACTTCGAGGTCATCGCGTTCGACCTCCACGAAGCGATCAGCGAGACCTTCCACCTCGACGTGCAGCTGGCCC
>Ga0255336_100416_pt1 | contig 70762 bp, 72 predicted proteins | sample MeOH1_35cm_T3_17_FD_189102 | JGI IMG/M metagenome (GOLD analysis project Ga0255336, IMG submission 189102) | Sandy soil microbial communities from University of British Columbia, Vancouver, Canada - MeOH1_35cm_T3_179 | ecosystem: Engineered > Artificial ecosystem > Sand microcosm > Unclassified ... | reverse complement strand
TAAAGTTGCCCTCGTCGCCGTCATGCGAAAGATGCTCGTCATCCTCAACGCCATCGCCAGAGACCAGCAACCATGCAAAGCCGCCACCTCTTGACAAAACCACGGAAGATGGCCGGGCGGGGGAGAGGGCTGGCGGTGCCGCGCATTTTCAACAGTCTCTCAGTTCAGCGGCGCCGAGCGCAGCTCGTTCGCTTGCCGGGCCGAGACCGGCTCGCCCTGGTTGCCCCAGGAGACGCGGATGTAGGTGACGACGGCGGCGACCTCGTCGTCCGACAGCGATTGCGCGAAGGGCGGCATGCCGTAGGGCTGCGGGTTGCCTGCCGTGCCGGGCGGGTAGCCGCCATTCAGCACCATGCGGATCGGATTGACCGCCGAGGACATCTGGATCGACTGGTTGCCGGCGAGCGGCGGATAGGCCGGCGCCATGCCGGCACCCTTGGCGCCGTGGCAGACGGCGCAGCGGGCATCGTAGACGTCGCGGCCGAGGCGGAGCAGCAGGCTGCTTTCCGCCTTGCTCAAGCTCGGCGCCGGTCGGTCCGGCGCCCTGCCGGGGGCGAGGCTCTTCAGATAGACCGCCATCGCCCGCGTATCCTCGTCGCTGAGATATTGCAGGCTGTTGTAGACGACATCCGCCATCGGCCCGTAGACGGCGCCGCGCTTGGAGACGCCGGTGCGCAGCAGGTCGGAGATGTCCTCGATGCTCCAGTCGCCGAGCCCGCCTTCGGTGTTGGACGTCAAGGACGGCGCGTACCAATTCTGCATCGGGATGAGGCCGCCTTGGAAGGCGTCGGCATCGGAGCTGCCGCCGAGCGCGTTGATCGCCGTGTGGCACATCGAGCAATGGCCCGGTCCCTGGACCAGATAGGCGCCGCGATTCCACTCATCGGACTTGGTCGGGTCGGGCTTGTACTCGCCCTCCTGGAAGAAGAGCGTGCGCCAGCCCAGCAGCAGCGAGCGGTTATTGTAGGGAAAGCGCAGATCCTGGTCGTGCGCCTGCTTATGGACCGGCGGGACCGTCCGGAGATAGGCGAAGATCGCGTCGGTGTCCGCGCGCGTCATCTTGGTGTAGGCGGCGAACGGCATGGCCGGGTAGATAAGGCCGCCATCGGGCGAGCGGCCGGTATGCATCATCGAATAGAATTGCTCGGCCGTCCATTTGCCGATCCCGAACTGGTCGTCGGGCGTCACGTTCGAGGAATAGAGCGTGCCGAACGGCGTCGGCAGCGGCCGGCTGCCGGCGAAGATCGGCTCTTCCGGCTTGGTGTGGCAGGCGACGCAGTCGCTCGCCCGCGCCAGATACTCGCCGCGCTTGACCTGCTCGGCGCCGGGCGCCGCATCCTCGGCCAGCGTCGGGGATGCCGCCGCCAGGACACCGAGCGCGAGGAGGCCGGAGAGGAACCGGTTCATCATGGCGCTCCCGAGGGTTCGCTGCCGCAGACGAGCGGCATCGGCAGCGAGCCCTGTTTGGCGGGCGTAGGGTCGGTCGCGGCCGGCTGGGTCGAGAGCCAGGCCGCGATCGCGGTGACATCGGCCTCGGTCAGCCGCCCCGCCACCTGCTGCATGCAATCGGGCGACGGCGCCGTCCGCGTGCCGTAGCGCCAGGCGCCGAGCTGCGCCGTGATATAGCTCGCATGGAGGCCGAGCAGGCTCGGGATCGCCGGCTGCATGCCGGTGAGCGTCGGCCCGTGGCAATTGACGCAGGCCGGGATCTGGCGTGCCGGATCGCCGCCGGTGACGATCCCCTTGCCGTGCGCCAGCACTTCCTTGCTCGCTGTCGATGGCGCGTGCGGGGTGAAAGGCGGCTGCTCGGCGGCGAAGTAATCGGCGATCTGCTTCAGATAGGCGTCCGGCAGGAACTCCAGCAGATAGTTCATCGGCGGGTATTGCCGCCGCCCGTCGCGGAACGAGACCAGCTGGTTATAGAGATAGCCCGAGGGCTTACCGGCCAGGCGCGGGAAGTAGTCATCGTTGGTGCCCTGCCCTTGGGCGCCATGGCAGGCGGCACAAGCCAGCACCCGGGCGGCCATCGTGTCGGGCGCCCGCTCCTGCGCGGACACCGCGCCGGACGCCGACAGCGCCGCAATCCCAGCCAACACCGCCAGACGAAGTCTCACCAGCCCCTCCGATGAATTTCTCGGTCTGATTTTCCCCCCGGACGGGGATGGGATGCGTTTTGAACGGTTCCGTCAATCCGTGTCAGCAGAAACGCCCCGAGGTAGAAAGGTGCGATGGACGCTGAACGATATCCGATTGTAAGCACTGATGTTTCGGATTGCAACGCATCATCCTGCCCTTATCCGAGTCGATGGGCGGAACGTCGAATCTAGGCCCGAAAATTGCCGAACTTTTGATCTTAATCACTTTTTGTTCTTATATAGGGCCATTGATTGTGTGCCGCCCCGAAGCGCCCGATTGAAGCAGCCGCCTGCTTCGGCCGCACTGCCGGATGCCGCGGATTACGACGCGCTGACCGGTTTCAGCGTCCGAAGATAGGCGATGAGCGCATCGACATCCTCGTCGCGCATGGTCGCGAAATATCGCCATGGCATCGGCAGCGCCAATTCTCCGCCGTCCGGCTTCACCCCCTTGGTCAAGGCGGTCTTGAGCTGCTGGTCGGTCCAGCCGCCGATGCCCGTCGCGACATCCGGGGTGATATTGGGGGTGGTGATCTCGCCGAACGCGCCCTGCAGCACCCGGCCGCCGGCGCCGAAGCGGTGCTCGGTATCCGGCCGGCCGTCGGCGTCCCGGGGCGTGTGGCACTCCATGCAATGGCCGAGCTGCGCCAGATAGCGGCCCTGGGCGAGCTTGTCGGTCGGATCGGGAACCGCGCCGACCGGACCGCCGTAGCTGGTCGGCGTGGGGCGGCGATATTCCGACGCCGGCACGGCGTTCTTCACGGGCGCGAGCGAGCGCAGATAAGCGGCAATCGCGCGAGCGTCCCGATCGGACAGGTTTCGATAGAAATCGATCGGCATCGGCGGGCGCAGGATCGAGCCGTCCGGCTTGCGCCCCTCTCGCAGGGCCGTCACGATCTGGTCTTCCGTCCAGTCGCCGAGACCGGTGTCGCGATCGGGCGTGAGATTGGGCGGATAGGCGGTAAAGGCCGGCTGGATGACCGCCTTGCCGCCGGAGAGCGCCGGGCCGGACAAGGCGCCTGCGGAATCATGGGGAGAATGGCAATTGCCGCAGGCGCCGATGCCGTTCACCAGATAGGCGCCCCGATCGACCGCCGTCTCGGCTCGGGCCGACACGGCGAAGGCGATGGTGATGGCGATACACGCGCCGAGCCGTCCGAAAGAAATGCGCATGTTCGCCTCACCTTGCCTCGATGACGCACGGTGCGATGCTCGCATTACGGCTTGGTTGCGGGATGGGAAAATCGGACTACGGTCATAACAAAGGGCACCCCATGCCCTCGGCTGAAATAGTGGCGAAATGAAAGCGTGCGATTTTCAGACGCTCCACGGCACTCGAAAACACGAAGGCTTCGATGAATTATTCCGCCCGCAAAACTTATGTGACCTGCGACCGGCCGACGATCGATCGCTGGTCGGATTATCTGAACGGCCATCTCGATGAGGGAAGGCTTTCCTTGTCGCAGGAAGGCGTCAGGCACGAACTCTGGTGGGTCGGGCAGGATGATGGCGGCCTGTTCCTGATCGGCGCGATGGATCTCGACGATTATGAAAAGGCATTGGCGGTGTTCCGGGCCTCGACCCTGAGCGTCGACCAGGTCCATCGCGAATTCATGAAACATTGGGGACCGAGGGTCGAGATCGAGATCGATCGCGCCGCGGCTCCCCGCTTTCCCGATTGCGAGCTGCTGATCGATCTGAAGCCCTAGAGCACGATCATATTGGCTGGAAACAGCCAATATGTGAATCGTACTCTAACTGTTGGAATAGAGGCGGATTCACGAAATGGGTGGATTCCACCCATTTCGATCCGGCTCTAGAACCCCGGACATGAAGGTGGAGCGATTGGCCGAGCCATGATCGGGGCCGCGATCTGAAACGATTTCCGCCCGCCGGCGTATGGCCGGCGAGCGGGGAGTTGACCGACCGATCAGGATAAGCGCGTCAGGCGGCGCGTATCCGGGCCAGGAACTTGTCGACGTTGGTGCGAAGCGTTTCCGCCTGATGGCCGAGCTCTTCGGCCGATGTCAGAACCATCCCGGCGGCGGCACCGGTTTCGGCTGCGGCCTGATTGACGCTGACGATATTGACCGATACTTCGCCGGTGCCGCGGGACGCCTCCTGAACGTTACGGGCGATCTCCTGGGTGGCCGCCCCCTGCTCTTCGACCGCTGAGGCGATCGTGGTCGCGATCTCGTCGATCGTGCCGATGATGCTGCCGATGCTCTGGATCGCCTGCATCGTATCGCCGGTTGCCTGCCGCATGGCCGCGACCTGGGCCGAGATTTCCTCGGTCGCGCTGGCGGTCTGGGTGGCGAGGCTCTTCACCTCGGTCGCGACCACCGCGAACCCCTTGCCGGCCTCGCCGGCGCGGGCCGCCTCGATCGTGGCGTTGAGCGCCAAGAGGTTGGTCTGGCTGGCGATATCGCTGATCAGCTTGACCACCTCGCCGATCTTCTGCGCTGCCGCCGACAGGCCCTGCATCGTCGCATCGGTGCGGGTCGCCTCCTCGACCGCCTGTCCCGCGACCTTGGCCGACTGAGTGACCTGCCGGCTGATCTCGGATATCGAGGAAGACAGCTCCTCGGTCGCGGCCGCCACCGTCTGCACATTGGCCGAGGCCTGTTCGGCCGCGGCGGCGACGGTGGTCGCCTGGCTGCTCGTTTGCTCGGCGGTCGACGACATGCTCTGCGAAGTCGTCCGCATCTGGCTCGCCGCGGCGGTAAGCGTGTCGAGCGAGGTGAGGACGCCGCGCTCGAACTCGTCGGCCATCTCGTTCAGCACGCGCTTCTTGTCCAATTCGGCCTGCCGCTTCTGCTCCTCCTGCTCGCCGCGCAGCCGCCCGGCCTCGATCATGCTGTCCTTGAACACATCGACCGCCCGTGCCATGTCGCCGACCTCGTCCCGACGCTCGGTCGGAAGGGCGACGTTGGTATCGCCGGTCGCGAGCCGGGACATGATCGCCGTGATCGACCGCAATGGCCGAACGATGCCGCGGGCGATCAGCCAGGCGCTGAGGCCGAGCACCACCAGGAGACCGACGGCACCGGCCGCCGTCTCGCGCGCCCGCACCATGAAGACCGTGTCGATATCGTCGATATAGACGCCGCTGCCGACGACCCAATGCCAAGGCGCCACATCGACCGCATAGGCCGTCTTGGGCAGAGGGATCTGCTGGCCGGCGCGGGGGTAGCTGTAGTCGATATAACCGCCGCCCTGGTTCGCCGCCGTGATCAGCTCGGCCACGTAGCGCACGCCGTTCGCGTCCTTGTCGTCGAGGCGATGCTTGCCCTCGGTCTCGGGTTTCGGGCCCATCACCAGGCTGACGCCCTCATGGTCGAACACGAAGAAATAATCGCCGGCGCCATAGCGGATCGGACGGAGCGCGGCCTTGGCCCGCTCCATCGCCTCGGCCTCGGTCAAGCGACCGGCAGCCGCCTCCGCGACGAAGGGCTGAATGAGCGAAACGGCGGTGGCCACCTCGTTGCGGAGCGCCGCCCGGCGTTCATCCACCATCGTGCCGTAAAGTGCCAAAAGCTGGAGGACGAAGCCGGTCACGGCGATCAACGCCGCTGCCCCGACCAGTATCCCGAGCCGGCGCGGGATCGTCAGCCGAAAGGAAAATCCGGGAGCGGAAGAAGTGAGGGTCGGAACGGCAGCGGTCACGTTTGTCATCCTTGTCGGAGCGATCGGCGACCCACAATGTCGAAGCATCGGGAAGCGACCTATCGCGTGGGTTGACGTACCGCATGCAGCAGTTCCGCGAGCGGTTTCGGACCGATCCACGCAAGGATCGCGCCGAGCGCGAGAATTCGAAAATCCCAGAGAGATAAATCAGATAGCCGCCGCCGCTCCGCGCCCACCGGGCAAAATGTCCGGACTGCGATAGCCGCCACGGACAATTTGGCCGGACATAATGGCCGGCAAAGCGGTAAGCCGCCGCAATCCCTAAGCATGCATGCGGGCGCCCTTGGTGATCTTGTCGACCAGCTTCTTGTCGCAGCATAGCGCGATGCCGACGAGCCTCGCATCCTCGGGCGCGAATTCGGCGAAGACCGCCCGATTGGCGGCGTCATGGCCGGTCGAGAACATCTCCTCGATATAGAGCGAGGTCCGCACGCCGCGCTCGAGCGAGCGGCGATGGATCGCCGCCAGCGTCGCGGCATCCGCCGACAACACGATCACCGGCTGCACCGAGAGGGCATTGTAGAGATTGCCGGCGCGGTCGCGATAGACTTCGCCGATGATGTCGGGAAATTGGGTGACGATGCCGGTGGTGAGGAACGAGGTGACGTTGAGCGCCTGCCAGGGCGCCAGATCGTCCCTCAGCACGATCGCGAATTTCGTTTCGAACATGGGCTCGCCTTTCCGTTGCTCAGGTGAGCCATGGATCTAAAGCGGCGCCTCGCCTGGGGTCTTGGACGTTCGTGCGAGCGGCCCGAGGGCGACGCTATCGTCTCGGCACCGGCCTTTCCCGGTATCGAGCGGATCGAGGCCCGCTTCTTCGGCGACATGTTCGAGCCGCATCGCCACGACACCTATGCGCTCGGCGTGACGCTGCACGGGGTCCAGACCTTCCTCTATCGCGGCGAACGGCGCTTCAGCCTGCCCGGCAACGTCATCGTGCTGCATCCGGATGAGCTGCATGATGGCGGCGCCGGCACCGAGGACGGGCTGCACTACCGGATGCTCTATCTGGAGCCGTCCTTGCTGCTGTGTCATTTGGGCGACGCCCGGCCGCTGCCCTTCGTCCCCGAGCCCATCATCACCGACGACACGCTCCGCGCGGCACTGCTTTCAGCGCTGGAGGCACTCGACGAGGATCTCGGCGAGCTCTTCGTCGAGGCTCTCCTGGCCGAGATCGCCGAGGGCCTGGCCCGGCATGCCGGCCGGGCAGCGAAACCGCCGGTCCGGCTCGCCTGGCGTCAGGCGCAGCTGGCGCGCGACTATCTGACAGAGAACGCCGCCGAGCAGGTTCGGTCGGCGGAGCTGGAACGCGTGACCGGCCTCGACCGCTACACGCTCGCCCGCCATTTCCGGGCACTTTTCGCTACCAGCCCGCACCGTTTCCTGCTGATGCGCCGGCTGCAGCGCAGCCGCCGCCTGATCGAGGCCGGCGAGCCCCTGGCCGAGATCGCCGCCGCTACCGGCTTCGCCGACCAGAGCCACCTGAACCGGCAATTCAAGAAAGCGTTCGGCGTGACGCCGGGGCGCTGGGCGGCACTGACCGCCGCTGCCCGCTGACGATCCCGATCCAATCGCGCCGCCATGGGCGCGCAATACCGCGCCGCGACAGCCGGTCATTGTGACGATCCGGACTTCTCAACCGTTGCAGCGGTGGATGAGCATGCTAGGGTCGGCCCAGCTTTTCCAAATGGGCCCTCGATGCGCCTCATCCTGTTCCGTGGTTCCAGCCTCTATGGCAGCGTCGACCGGATGCTGGACAGCCTCGCTGCCGCCTTCGCGGCACAGGGCGACGAGGCGCCGATCGTCGATGCGACCCGGCCGGACTATGCCCAGGCCCTGCAGCAGGCGATCGGTGCCGGACCGGTCGACGGCTTCTTCGGCATTTCCGGCATCGGGCTCGATCCGCGCGCCGAGGGCAACCTCTACAACGCGCTCGATAAGCCCTTCCTGTCGCTCTATCTCGATCCGCTGCTGCTCTATTGGAACCAGGTGGCGACGCCGATCCGGCGCCGGCTGATCTTCACCACCGCGCCGGGCGATATCGACTATTGGCGCGGCACGCTCGGCCTGCCCGTTCCCATGCACCATCTGCCGCATGCCGCGGCGCCGCTGCCACCCGGCGCCACACCCGTCCCGTGGGAAGATCGAAATATCGAGATCCTGATGACCGGCACGGCGCCGGAACCGCCGGAACGGCTGCGCGCCGGCTGGACGCAGCACGGGCCGGCGGTGACGGCGCGGCTCAACGCCATGCTCGAGACCCACGATTCCGATCCCTTCGCGCCCTTGCCGGAGATCATCGCGCAAGTGGCGCAGCCGGTCGCGTCGCTCGGCTCGCCGCAATCGCTCCATCCCTATTTCCAGACGCTCGACCGCTATTTGCGCGCCCGGATGCGCTGGCGGATGGCGAGCGCCCTCTGCGACCGGCCGCTGACCCTGGTCGGGCCCGGCTGGGAGCGGTTGACGGCGGCGGCGCCGGGCTTCGTGCGCGCCCGCCTGCTGGGCGAGCGGCCGGCGGCGGAGGTCGCGGGACTGACCGCGCGCGCCAAGCTCGTCGTCAATAGCTGCACGCCCTATCACGGCAGCCACGAAAGGTTGTTCCAGGCGATGGCCGCGGGCGCCGTCGCGGTGACGAGCGCCACCGCCTGGCTGGAAAAGACCGCGCCGCCGGACGCGCTGGTCTCCTGGCGTCAGAACGAGCCGCTCGGCGAACGCGTCGATGCCCTGCTCGCCGACGCTGTCGCGGCCGAGACCATCGCCGAGAATGGCCGGCGCTGGTTCGAGGGTGCCCATTGCTGGCATCACCGCGCCGCCGCGATCAGGACGGCGCTCGCGGCGCTGGATTAGGGCGCGAGGTGCGCCGGCAGCGCGGCACCTGTCCTCCCGCTTGTCCGATCGCCGACACCAGGAAGAACTCAAAGGTCGCGACCCAAAATTCCGCGACAAGATGTCCGCATAAATTTTGCAGATTATTACAATCGGACATATATTTGAAATATTGGGCGCGGATTAATCCTCCGTACTTTTGACAACCTTTGTCGTTTATTGGCTTTTTCGCGGATAATCCGCGCCATTCCTTCCGTTGTTCCTGATACCGAGGCTTTCCGATGCGACAGCATAGAGACGCCAACCCCGACACGGTAACGCTTCCCCGGCGGGCAATGCTGCGGGCGGCCGTGGCCGCGGGGCTGGGAACGTTCGGGGCCGGCATCGGCCGCGTGTTCGCGAGCCCTGGCCTCCACTTGCCGGCCGAGATCGCCTCGACGCCGATCTGCCATGTCGCGGAGACCGTGCTGGCCCGGCCCAACACGAAGCTGACTCTCAGCTGGAGCGCCAACGCCATCTGTACGGTGGGCATCCTGGTCGCCCAGCAGCGCGGCATCTTCGAGCGCCACAATCTCGATGTCGAGCTCGTCAGCTTCGCCGGAAGCACCGACCAGTTGCTCGAGGCGATCAGCTCCGGGAAGGCGGATGCCGGCGTCGGCATGGCGTTGCGGTGGCTGAAGCCGCTCGAGCAGGGCTTCGACGTGAAGATCACCACCGGCGTCCACAGCGGCTGCATGCGCCTGCTAGCGACACCCGGATCCGAGATCCGCGGCGTCGCCGACCTGAAGGGCCGGACGGTAGGCGTCAGCGACATGGCGGCGCCGGACAAGAATTTCTTCTCGATCGTCGCGGCGAAGCAAGGGATCGATCCGGCCAGCGACGTGGCGTGGAAGGCATTTCCGGCCGACCTGCTGAGCCTCGCCTTGAAGAAGGGCGAAATCGACGCGGTCTCGTTGATCGACCCGCTGGCCACGGTCATTCGCGACCGTGACGGGCTGACCGAGATCGCCAACAATATCAGCGGCGACTATGCTCAGCGGGTCTGCTGCGTCCTCGGCATCGGCGGGAAGCTGGTGCGCAACGACCGCGCGGCCGCCGGCGCGCTGACGCAATCGCTCCGAGAGGCCGGGGAATATGTCGCGACCAACCCCGACGACGCCGCCACCCTGTTCGCGCCATACTCGCCGGCACCGGTCGCCCAGCTCGCCCAGATGCTGCGCAGCCACAATCATCACCATCATCCCGTCGGCACCGACCTCAGGGCGGAATTGGCCGCCTATACGGACGATCTGAAGCTGGTGCAGGTGATCCGCGCCGGCCTGGACTCACAGCGCTTCGCCGACAAGATCTATGCCGATGTGCTGACCTCATGAGCGAGGCGGCGACCGGTACTTGGCAAACCCGCCGGCAGGCCGCTCCGTCGCTCTGGCGCACGGGACTGCTCGCGGCACTGTCGTGGCTGGCGGCGGCGGCACTGACCTGGTTCTGGCCGGACGCGGATGATCTGGGCCGTACCGACCTGCTCGCGATCCTCGCCTTGCTGGCGGGGCTCGGCTTGGCGGGGTGCTCGCTCGCCGAGCCGCTGCGCCCGGCCGGCCTCCGTCGCGCCGGCCCTTGGCTGGTGGCGCTGGCGCTGGGCCTCTCGCTGTGGGAGCTGGCGACCGCCAAGCTGGGCCTGCTGCCCCGGCCGTTCTTCGCGGCACCGCAATCCATCCTGGAAGTGTTCACCGACGATTGGCGGCGCCTCGGCGAGAGCCTGCTGCGCTCGCTCTGGCTGCTGCTGCCGGCGACGCTCGCCGGCGCTGCGGTCGGCTTCGTCACCGGGGTCGCGATCGGCTGGTCGCGCGGCGCCGGCTATTGGGTTCATCCGCTGCTTCGGCTCATCGGGCCGGTGCCGGCGGTAGCCTGGATTCCCGTCTGTTTTTTCGTCTTTCCCAGCAGCCATAGCGCCGGCACCTTCCTGATCGCGCTGGCGACCTTCTTTCCGGTGGCTGTACTGACCTTCTCGGGCGTGGCGGCGGTGAACAGCGCCTATTACGACGTGGCCCGCACCATGGGGGCCTCGCCCTGGTTCCTGATTCGCCGGGTCGCGGTGCCGGCGGCACTGCCCTCGGTGTTCGTCGGCATGTTCATGGGGCTGGGCGCCTCGTTCTCGGTGCTGGTGGTGGCGGAGATGCTGGGCGTCAAGGCGGGATTGGGCTGGTATCTGCAATGGGCCCAGGGCTGGGCGGCCTATGCCAATATGTACGCAGCCCTGCTGGTGATGGCGCTCATGTGCTCGGCGCTGATCACGGTACTGTTCCGCGTGCGGGACCGGGTGCTGGTCTGGCAGCGGGGATTGGTCCGGTGGTAGCGGCGGCCGCAGCGCTGTCCATCGACATACGGGATGTCAGCCACGCCTTCGAGCTGAAGGGCCGGCCGCTGCCGGTGCTCGACCGGGTCACGCTGGCGATCCGGCCGGGCGCGTTCGTGGCGCTGGTCGCGCCGAGCGGCTGCGGCAAGTCGACCCTGCTGCGCCTGGTCGCCGGGCTCGACCTGCCGGCCAGCGGCTCCATCCAGGCGAACGGCGCCCGGATCGCCGGCCCGCACCCCTCGCGCATCCTGATGTTCCAAGACCCGATGTTGTATCCGTGGCGCACTGTCCGGGGCAATGTCGAGCTGGGGCTGGAGGCGCGCGGAGAGCTGCGCCGCTCCGGCCATCGGGTGGGCGGGGCGCTGCATCTGGTCGGTCTCGGCGACTTCGCCGAAGCCTACCCGCACCAGATCTCGGGCGGCATGGCCCAGCGGGCAGCCCTGGCGCGGGCCCTCGTCAACAATCCCGGCGCGCTGATCCTCGACGAGCCGCTCGGCAAGCTCGACAGCCTCACCCGATTGCAGATGCAGGGCGAGCTGGCCCGCATCTGGCGTGACCAGCGCTTCACCGTCCTGCTGGTGACCCATGATGTGGAGGAGGCCCTGCTGCTTGCCGAACGCGTCATCGTGCTGAGCGACCGGCCGGCGCGGATCAAGGCCGACATCTCCGTCGACCTGCCCTACCCGCGCCACGCCCAGGACCCGACGTTGGTCCGAATGCGGCGGGAAGTGCTGGAATGTCTCGGCGCTTGACTGCGGATGCGGCCCCGATCATCGCTCCGGGTCGGGATAGGCGCGGCTCGCTGCCTCCTGCAGGCGGCCTTCCTCCCGATGCAGCACGATGATGACGGCGCCGATCGCGATCGCGGTGACGATGCCGAGCGCGATGGCCAACGGACCTTCGAGCTGCTCGACCTGCTGGCCGAGGAAATAGGCGCCGAAGCCGTAGAGCGAGGCCCAGGCCGTGCCGCCCAGCGCGTTGAACAGCAGGAAACGGCGCCATTCCATGGCGTTGGCGCCGGCGAGGAGTGCCGTGAAGGTGCGCAGCAAGGCGATGAACCGGCCGAAGAACACGACCTTGCTGCCATGACGCTGGAACAGGTAGCGCCCGAGCTTGATACGCGCCTCGGTGAGCCCGATATGGCGGCCATAGCGCCGGATGAGCCGCAATCCGACCTCGTGCCCGATCAGATAGCCGAGATTGTCGCCCAGCACGGCGCCGATGGCGGCCGCGGCGACCCAGGATACGATACCGATCTCATGCGTGGTAGCCGCGTAGAGCGCTCCAGCGATGACCAGGCTTTCGCCCGGCAGCGGGACTCCCATGCTTTCGAGCATGGTGACGACACCGACCACGAGCACGCCGTGCTCGCGGATCAGCGGCATCAGGTGAGAATGCAGTAAATCGGACAAGGACCGCCGCCGCGTGAAATTGGCCTAAGCCAACGGAAAGGACGCCCGAATCGTTCAGGCGGCCGCGCAGTCCTTAACCGGCTCCGGGATGCCCGGCAAGTCCGGCGCCTGTTCCGGTATATCCGGCTCGGGCATGGGCGGCTGCTCCGGCACCCTCGGCGGCGGGATTTCGGGCACCACATCCGGCTGGAGCGGACCAGGCTGGGATGCGTGGACAACGTTTCGGATCAGGTTGCGCAGAAACTGCCGCTCGACGCGATCGCGACGCATCAAGGCCAGGACGATCGGATCGGACAGCAGATCGTCCAAGGCCGGCTCGCCATACCGCCAATCCACGGCCCTCTCCCGTTTTAGGTTGCATTGAAATTTTCCGATCTTCGGATAGCAGAAAATCAGGGGTCCGGCCAGTCTTTAGAAGTGAAAATTTGTAAATAGAGCTAAAATATCCCACGCTATTCTCATCAATGGTTTCATTTTTACCTTTCAGATTGGTTACGATCGACATCGAGACGACATAGACGAAACTTATCTATGCCATCGTCTCGTAACAACTGCATCCGGATGCAACTTTCTTCCCCCACTAAACGCTGTCTGCAATCCAGTTGGAAAGCCGGAAGGCGAAGGCCTCCCGGCTCCAGCCCTTTACGCGGGCACGGCATCGATGGCGCGATTGCGGGAGCGGCCGGTCTTCAATGCATCGAGAAAACCTTTCACAGCCTCGTCGCCGCCGACGAAGACGCCCTGCATCGCGGCATGCGCGGCATCGAGTCCCGGTAGCGACGCCGCTTGAATCAGCTCCACCCCTTTGCCCAAGGCCAACAGCGGCTTGTCGTGCTTGAACGCCTCGCTGACGAAAGCGAGCGCCAGCCCCTTGCCCTGGAGCGCGCTCGGCAGGAGGGCGCCGTCATAGACGACCGAGGGCGCGTTCGGGGCAGGCTTGTCGACGCGCAGCTTGCCCGCCGCCGTCTCGATCTCGCCGCCCTTGTCGGCAACGATCTCGACTAGGACACCCTGCTCCTTGAGCGTCTCGATCGCCTTCAGAGCCGCCCGGTCGAGGCCCGGCTCGGCCAGCACCGCGATCTTGCGGCCTTTGAGATAGCCGGCGGTCTTGTCCATGCTGAGCGCCGGCGATGAAAGAGTCTTGGTCTTGCCGAGCGGCTTCGGCGACGGTGCCGAGACCGGCAGCTCGACCTTGTTCGCCATCCTTTGGGCCTCGGCGAGCGGGAGGCCGACATTCTCGGCGACCCGCGTCGCCAACTCCTTGTCGATGGGCGCCAGCAGGTTGGCGAGCGCCGAGGCGCGGATCTCGATCGTGTCGCACATATTGAGCTCGAACGAGAAGGCGGCGACGATGTGATCCTTCTCCCATTCCGCCATGCTGTTCCAGAACAGCGTCGCCTGGCTGAAATGGTCGCCGAAACTGTCGCTGCGGGCGCGGATCTTCACGCCGTCGATCTTCTCCGCATAGCTCTTGAAGCTGGCGACCATCTCCGGCTTGTGCATCGGACAGCCGCCGCCGAGCGAGTTGGGGAAATAGGCAACCCGGCCGCGATTGATCGTCTGGCGTGCCATGCCGTCGCGCTGATTGTTGTGAACGGGCACGATGGGTCGATTGATCGGCAGCTCGGCGAAGTTCGGCCCGACCCGCCGCAGCTGGGTGTCGATATAGGAGAAGAGCCTGCCCTGCAGCAGCGGATCGTTGGTGAAGTCGATGCCGGGCACGATATGGCCGGGATGGAACGCCACCTGCTCGGTCTCGGCGAAGTAATTGTCGGGATTGCGGTTCAAGGTCAGCTTGCCGATCGGACGGACGGGAACCAGCTCCTCAGGGATGATCTTGGTCGGATCGAGCAGGTCGAAATCGAACTTGAATTCGTCCGCTTCCTCGACGATCTGCACGCCCATCTCCCAGGCGGGAAAGTCGCCGCGCTCGATCGCCTCGAACAGGTCGCGGCGATTGAAATCGGGGTCCTTGCCGGCGATCTTCTGCGCCTCGTCCCAGACCAGGCTGTGCAGCCCCTTCACCGGCTTGAAGTGGAATTTGACAAAGCGCGCCTTGCCCTTGGCGTCGACGAAACGGAAGGTATGGATGCCGAAGCCTTCCATGGTGGCGAAGCTGCGCGGGATGGCGCGATCGCTCATCACCCACATCAGCATATGCGCGGTCTCGGGAGTGAGCGAGGCGAAGTCCCAGAACGTATCGTGCGCCGATTGCGCCTGCGGGATCTCGTTATGGGGCTCCGCCTTCACCGCATGGATGAGATCCGGGAACTTGATCGCATCCTGGATGAAGAAGACCGGAATGTTGTTACCGACCAGATCCCACACGCCCTGATCGGTGTAGAACTTGACCGCGAAGCCGCGCACGTCGCGGGGCGTGTCCGCCGAGCCGCGCGAGCCCGCGACGGTCGAGAAGCGCAGGAACACCGGCGTCTTCTTGCCGGCCTCAGCGAAGAGCGAAGCCTGGGTGATGTCGGCCAGGGATTCGTAGCATTCGAACTCGCCATGGGCCGCGGCCCCGCGGGCATGGACGATCCGCTCGGGAATGCGCTCATGGTCGAAATGGGTGATCTTTTCGCGGAGATGAAAATCCTCGAGCAATGTCGGACCGCGAGGACCGGCACGCAGGCTATTATTGTCGTCGCCGAGCGACAGCCCCTGATTGGTGGTGGCGACCTCGCCGGGCTCGACGGTGTCGCGCGCCAGCTCTTCGGTCTTCACCGTGCTCACGGCGGCATGCGTCGAGCTTTCGTGTCCGGCGCCGGCTTGCGGCGCTCCGTGACGAGGATCCTTGGCCATGAGGCGGTCCTTTTATGGGGGAGCGTTTCCTCTCCCCAACCCGCATAGAGGCAAGCCTGTTCCAAGGTCCCCGTCCGATATCGGATCAGGACAAGCCCAAGACTCGCCTCCGATCTATCCATTCCACCGTTAATGTATTCGGCCGGCCGATTTCAGCACGAAAAAAGATGAAACTTTTCAGCCGCACTAGGCGAAGTAAGGAAAAGCGACGTCGCGCTGTAAAAGATTTCGGCATATAATGGGAACCACTCCATTTCCCGTTGGTTCGCGCGTTTGGACAGCCTGTTATAAACATAGCGAGGAGACGCCCGATGGATCAGCGCGGCCCCCTGTTTCCTGCCGACTACCGAAAGGAAGCGCAAGAGATCCCCGCGCTTCGCATCGTCTCCTTCTCGCCCGGCCACGCAGCCCTGTTCAGCCTCGTTCGCTGCTACGTCAACGACGAAGGCTGCACCGTCCAGCGCTCGATCGACACCACGCATGACGAGCGCACGGCGCACCGGCTCCTCGCCTATTTCAAGAAGCAGATGGATGCTCCCCGCGGCGACGGCACGTTGCCGCCCGGGATGCCAGCCGGATAGGTCGCGCCGCATAATTGCCCGCCCTCGCTGCGGAACAGACCCGTTTCGAGCCTGTTGGGATCATGCGTTGCCGATAAGGCATACGCCGATCCAAAAACTTCAGGAGAGAAACGATGGCCGACAAACAGATGGGCAATCCCGGAAATTTCGCGAGCGATCGCGAGAAAGCCTCGGAAGCCGGCAAGAAGGGCGGCCAAGCCTCACACAGCGCCAGCCCGCAACAATCGGGCGCCGGCCGTTCGGGCACCAATTTCGCGGAGGACCGCGATCGGGCATCCGAAGCGGGCCGCAAGGGCGGACAGCACAGCCATGGCGGTCACTGACCCCGGCAATTTTTCGTCGCGGCGATCCTGCGCTGCGACAAGAGTCTGGTGACATTAAGTCGACGCGACTTAATGTCTGGATCAGGCTCTAACCCTATGAATTAGAAAGAAATTCAGACCTTAGGTCGATCCGACCTAGCGTCATCGCGGTCTTGGGGCGGTGCCGCGGCAGCGGCGCCGCCTTTCTCTTTTCGGTGGCTTGCCCGATGATCCGGGCTGAGGAACTGCATCGCGGACCCGACCATGCTGAAGCGGATCGAAGCCGGCACTCTCGACATCGCCTATGCGGAGAGCGGCGATCCATATGGCTGGCCGGTGCTGCTGCTGCACGGCTTTCCCTATGATATTCACGCTTATGACGAGGTGGCGCCGCTTCTGGCAAAGCGCGGCGCCCATGTCGTCGTGCCCTATCTGCGCGGCTATGGCCCGACCCGTTTCCGCTCGGCCGAGACCGAGCGCTCGGGCCAGCAGGCCGTTCTGGCCGAGGATGCGCGCGCCCTGCTCGATGGGCTGGGGATCGGCCCGGCGATCCTCGCCGGATATGATTGGGGCGGGCGGGCCGCCTGCATCGTGGCCGCCCTCTGGCCCGAGCGGACGGCCGGGCTCGTCTCGGTCGGCGGCTATAATATCCAGAGCCTCGCGCATGCCGGCGCGCCGCAATCGCCCGAGACCGAGCACCGCTATTGGTATCAATATTACTTCCATAGCGAGCGCGGCCGGGCGGGGCTGAGCCGGAACCGACATGATTTCTGCCGGCTGCTCTGGCGCCTCTGGTCACCGACCTGGCGCTTCGACGAAGCGACCTACGCGCGGACGGCCGAGGCGTTCGACAATCCCGATTTCGTCGATGTGGTGATCCATTCCTATCGGCATCGCTTCGGCCTGGCGGCGGGCGATCCCGCGGCCGAGGCGATCGAGCGCGCGCTCGCGGCCGAGCCGCCCATCCCCGTCCCGACCGTGACGCTGGAAGGGGCCGATGACGGGGTGCAGCCTATCGGCCGGACGGCGGGACATGCACGGCACTTCACCGGCCTGCGCGAGCATCGGGTGATCGCGGGCGCCGGCCATAATCTGCCGCAAGAAGCGCCCGAAGCCTTCGCGGACGCGGTTCTCGCGGTCAGGCGCTGGGGTTCGGCCTGATCGTCCCCTGCTCTTCGCGCACGGCCCGGCCGCGCTGGAGAATGGCTTGCAGCTTGATCGCCAGCTCTTCCCGCCGATAGGGCTTGCTCAACAGTTGGACCCCCTCGTCCAGCCGGCCATTGTGCACGATCGAATTTTCCGTGTAGCCCGAGGTGTAGAGCACCGTGATATGGGGCTGCAGCTCGATCGCGGCCTGAGCGAGCGCCCGGCTGGTCACCGGGCCGGGCATGACGACATCGGTGAAGATGAGGTCGACCCGCTCGCCTGATTCGAGGAATGCGAGAGCCGCGGCACCGCCATCGGCTTCGGCGACGCGATAGCCCAGATCGCGGATGGTGGCGGCGACGGTCGCGCGCACGGCCGCATCATCCTCGACCACCAGCACCAGCTCCGACCCCGGCACCGACGGTGCCAGCTTCTCGCGCGGCTGCTCCGGCTCGGCCTGCCCGGTTCTCGGCAGATAGAGCTTGATCGTCGTGCCGTGGCCGATCTCGCTGTAGATCTTCACATGCCCGCCCGACTGCTTGAGGAAGCCGAACACCATGCTGAGCCCGAGGCCGGTGCCCTTGCCTTCGGGCTTGGTGGTGAAGAAGGGATCGAACGCCTTGGCGACGATCTCGGGCGACATGCCCTCGCCGGTGTCGGTCACGGCCAGCATGACATATTGGCCCGGCGTCACCTCGCTGTGGTGCGCCGCATAGGCCTCGTCGAGATAGGCGTTGGCCGCCTCGATGGTGAGCTTGCCGCCATTCGGCATGGCGTCGCGGGAATTGAGCGCCAGGTTGAGGAGGGCCGACTGCACCTGGGTCGGGTCGGCGAGCGTGTTCCACAACCCGCCCGCGACCACGCCCACGATCTCGACCTGCTCGCCCAGCGTATGGCGCAGCATCTCGACCACGTCCGGCACCATCTTGGCGAGGTTGAGCGGCTGCGGCTCGAGCGGCTGCTTGCGGGCGAAGGCCAGGAGCTGGCGCGTCAGCCGGGCGCCGCGCTCGACCGCGGCGAAGGCGACGTTCACCGAGCGCAGGCGCCGGTCCGGATCCTCGGTGGCGCGGAGCGTCTCCAGATTGCCCAGGATGATGGTCAGGATATTATTGAAATCATGGGCGACGCCGCCGGTCATCTGGCCGAGCGAGTCCATCTTCTGGGCCTGCTGGTAGAATTGCTCCATCTTCCGCCGCTCGGTCGTGTCCATGAAGGTCAGGACCGATCCTTCGCCGGCGAGCCCGTTATGAAAGATCTCGTAGATCCGGCCGTCTTCGAGCGCGCGCTCGACCACGATCGGCTTGCCATCGGCGCGCGAGGTGTCGGCGAGCTCCGGCAGGTTCGAGATGACGGTACCGCCGCGCTCCCGATCGAACGCCTCCAGCTCCGCCAGCGTCAGGCCCGGCCGGACGAACGAGGCCGGCAGCGCCAGCAGATCCGTGAACAGCTTGTTCCAATTGGTGAGCCGGCCGCGCGCATCGAAGGCGCCGACGCCTTCGCGCACGCTTTCGAGCGTCGCGCGCGTGACCGATTCCGAGCGGAAGCTGGCATTGTAGGCGACGAGCAGCAGGGCGGCGCCGACCGCCACCGAGAGAGTGGCCACGACGCTGCCGAGGAAGATCGCGAAGGATGTCCGGTCCTCGGCATCGCCGGCGGTCGCCAGGCGCTGTTCGAGCAACGCCGTCTCGCTCGCCTCGATCTCGCCGACCGTTCGCCGGATATCCTGCATGCTCGTCTGGCCGATATTGGTGAGCACGATATCGCGCGCGGCCTCCAGCCCCTGGGTGCGGCGCAGCTCGACGGTCCGGCGCAGCTCGTCGAGCTTGGTGGTGAGATAACCCTGCAGCGCCAGGACGCGGGCGCTTTGATCCGCTTGGCCCGCGACGAGCACGTGCAGCTCGCTCATGATGCGCGGGATGTCCCCGGTACCGGTCTTGTAGGGCGCCAGATAGCTTTCCTCGCCGGTCAGGAGGAAGCCGCGCTGGCCGGTTTCGGCATCCTGGATGTCGTGCTCGACGGTCTGCACCGCCGACAGGACGGTGAAGGTATGGACGACGCCTTCCCGGCTTCTCTTGAGGCCCGGATTGCCCCAGATCTGATAGATGCCGATCGCCAGCAGCACGAAGAGCGGAACAAGCACGAAGGAAATCGCCAGGACCGCGGCATCCCGCGGGGTTCGAGGCTTCAAAGAGGTCGTCATACCGGCAATCCCGCAACCACCATCCGCCCCGGGACCCGGCCGGCGCGCGCCTCACGAGATTTGTCACAAGCTTTGCCGCTCGTCCAGCCTCGGCGGGGCAAGCTATGTCTACATAGCGCGCTGGTCTGCTAGATCTTGGCCAGCGTCAAGGCGGCGCCGATCAGCGCCACATGGGTGAAGGCCTGCGGGAAATTGCCGACCAGCCGGCGCGCTGCGGGATCATATTCCTCGGCGATGAGGCCGACATCGTTGCACAGGCCCATGAGCCGCTCGAATAGCGCCATGGCCTCGTCATGCCGGCCCTGCCTCGTGTAGCTGCCGACGAGCCAGAAGCTGCAGGGCAGGAACACGCCTTCCCCCGGCGGCAGGCCGTCGACGTCCGTCTCGGTCCGATAGCGGAGCACGAGCCCGTCGACCACCAGATCCCGTTCGATCGCGGCGAGCGTGCCGCAGACGCGCGGATCTTCCGGCGGCAGGAAGCCGACGGACGGGATCAGCAGCAGGCTGGCATCGAGCGCGGGACTGCCGAATGACTGCGTGAAGCTTTGCTGCCGCTCGTCGAACCCCTCGCGGCAGACCGTCTCGTGAATGAGGTCGCGCAGTGCGCGCCATTCGTCGAGCGGTGCTTCGAGGCCGTATTTCTCCGCGTCGCGGATGGCGCGATCGAAGGCGACCCAGGCCATGATCTTGGAGAAGGTGAATTGGCGCCTGCCGCCGCGGACCTCCCAGATGCCTTCGTCGGGCTGGTCCCAGATCTTCGCCAGATGCTCGATCAGATTAACCTGAAGCGCCCAGGCCGATGGCGGTGCCGCGAGCCCGCCCTCGCGGGCGCGGTGCAAGGAGCCCATCACCTCGCCATAGACATCGAGCTGCACCTGCCCCGAGGCGGCGTTGCCGACCCGCACGGGCGACGCTCCCTGATATCCCGGCAGCCAGGGCACCACCCATTCCAGCAATTGGCGCTCGCCGCCGACGCCGTACATGATCTGCAATTGCTCGGCCGAGCCGGCGATGCTGCGATGGAGCCAATCGCGCCACGCCTGCGCCTCGTCGAAATATCCCGCCCGCATCAGCGCGCTCAGGGTCAGCGTCGCGTCGCGCAGCCAGCAATAGCGATAGTCCCAATTGCGCTGGCCGCCGAGCTCCTCGGGCAGCGAGGTCGTCGGCGCCGCGACGATGCCGCCGGTCGGCTCGAAGGTGAGCGTCTTCAAGACCAGGAGCGAGCGCAGCACCGGTTCTCGCCATTTGCCGTGATAGGTGCAGCGATCGCTCCAATCGCGCCAACGGGCCTCGGTCTCGGCCAAGGCGGCGATCGGGTCGATCGGCGCCGGCGGCGGCAGGTGGGAGGCAGTGTAGGACATGGTGAAGCAGGCGGTCTCGCCCGCCGAGATGGTGAAATCGGCGACGGTGGTGAGGCCTTCGCCTTCGAGCGCGACGGTGCTGCGCAAGATGACGCCGTTCGGCCCGGCGACGATGGCGAGCCCGGATTCGTCGGGCAGCCGCGACACCCAGGGCACGGTGATGCCGTAATCGAAGCGGATGGCGAGATCGAGCGTCATGGCGACCGTGCCGCGACGGCCTTCGACCAGCCGGACGATCGAGGAGGCGGGGCCGCCGATCGGCATGAAATCGATGAGCGCGACCTGGCCCTCCGCCGTCTCGAACAACGTCTCCAGCACCATCGTGCCGTCGCGGTAGGAGCGGCTGATCTCGATTTCAGCCGATTTCGGCGCGATTCGCCAGCGTCCGTGATCGCTCGTGCCGAGGAGCGCCGCAAAGCAGGCTGGGCTGTCGAAACGCGGCCAGCACAGCCAATCGATGCCACCGGTGCGCGAGACCAAGGCTGCCGTCATGCAATCGCCGATAAGTGCGTAATCTTCGATCGGCGACGGTGAATCGGCAGGCATCTGTCTTCGCTCTTCTGGAAAACCCTTCCGGAAACAGCCGCCTGCCGAAGACGTTCCGTCAGAGCTCGATGACATTAAGTCGATGCGACTTAATGTCTGAATCAGCCTCTGAACATATAAACTAGAGCCGCTTGGCGTCCGGATAGACCGGCGTCCAGCCATCCTCGCCCCAGCGGAACACGGTATCGGTGAAGACCCTGTCGGCCCGGGCCATGATCTCCTGCGCCGCCGCCTGCAGCCGCTTGGCGGCGTCGGCGCCCTTGCCCGGAGAGTAGAGCACAACATCCGCCGAGGGGACGGCGACCAGCAGATCGCCGCCGACCATGTCGGCCACCGGCGCCCACAACTCCGGAAAGGCGAGCAGGCTCGAGGCATAGGGATCGTTGGTCAAGACGGAGATGCCGGGCCGCGGCGCCTTCAGGGCGGCCTTGATATGGCGGCGCATCGCCGCCTGCAGATGCTTCTTGCCGTCCTCCAGAGCCTCTTCGGAGGAAAGCTTCAGATGCGGCAGGTCGCGCGTGGTGACCATCTGGATCGCCTCCGGCATATCGGCGGCGGCGATCATCCAGTAGCCGCCGGCCAACGGCGCCGCCACCGGTTCCCATCGCCCCGCCAGATTTCGCTTCATCGCCTCGATATAGGTGGCCGGGCGCACGATCACGCGCAGCGACCGCCGCTTCACCGGCTCGTTGATGCTGGCATGGCTGGCCGCCATGCTCGAGACGTGCCCGGCGACGATCTGGTCGCACTGGGCCGCGTTGCGCATGCAGGTCGAGTAAACGTTGGTGAGCGACATGCTCTCGTCGCCATCCTTGGATTTGACGCTGAGCGCCAGCGGCCCAGTGACCTCGACGGTGGCGTCGGGCATCACCGCCCGAAACATCTTGGCGACGAAGGCGGTGAAGCCCTCGGGATCGGTCGGGACCATGCCAGCCGAGGCGGGACCGTTCAGCAGGACGGCAAAGGCGAAAAGGGCGAAACATAAATAAGGGCGAATGCGAAGAACGGGATAAGGCATTTGCATCTCCACAATGTTCTTGCTACGTTCATATGGAGATTGCGCGAGAGAGTCAACAGCGATACACGCGATCCTTGCGGCTAGCGAATGACGCGGCCCAGTGAGCGCAGAGTCCAGCGGTCGTCGCGCCCGCGCAGATCGGCGATGCCGAGCGGCTCGACATCGAGACGCCAGAAAGCGGCGGGCGGGGCCTGGAAGCTGTGCACGACGGCGGCGCGGATGACGCTCGGATGCGTGACCGCGACGGTATGGCCGGGCTCGCGGAAGCCGTCGAGCCAGCCGCCGACGCGCGCCAGCACATCGAGGATCGATTCGCCGCCATGTGGGGCCGCCCCCGGATCGGTCAGCCAGGCGACAATGCCGGACGGATCGCCGGCCTCGATATCGGCGAGGCTGCAACCGCGCCAGCTGCCGAAATCGCCGTCGCGCAGCGCCGGCAGGTCCGTGGCCTCGAAGCCGAGCGCCGCCGCCGTCTGCTGCGTCCGCCGCTCGGGGGCCGCGAAAACCCGGTCGATACGTCCGAGCAGGTCGGGCAGCAGGGCCGCCTGGGCGAGCGCTTCGGGCTCGGCCGGATCGTCGGCCGCGAAAGTGGCGGCATGCGCGCTCGATCGCGCGTGGCACAGCAAGCTCAGCCTGATCATCCGGTCACTCTGCTCCCAGCCCGCGATCCTTGACAGAAGATCGCCGGCGCCTCTACGGTCAAGGGGATAGTTTTGGCAGGAAGCGAGGCAGCCGGTGGGATTCCGGCACGGTCGCGCCACTGTTACCGGTTCCGGAAGGGGCCGGGAGTCAGACCCTCCTTCTCCCGTTGAAACGCTCTATCGGGACGCGTCATCCCAGGAGATTTGAACATGGCCCGCACCGTGTCGGAGTCGATTTCCATCCCCGTCATCCCGGTCGGCGATCTGCTGCCCTGGGCGGTCTTCGGTGGCGTGATGCTGTTGCTGGCGCTTTATTTCGTCGGCGCCGAGCAGGGAGCGACCTCGCTCGTGCACGGCCTCTATGTGCACGAATTCGTGCATGACGGGCGTCACCTGCTCGGCTTCCCCTGCCACTGAGCATCTCGACATGGTCGCAAGCCTGCTGCTGCGCGGGCTGCTGGTCGGCCTCGTCGCGGGGCTGATCGCGTTCGGCTTCGCGACACTCGTGGGCGAGCCTCAGGTCGATGCCGCGATCGCCTTCGAGGCCGACCTCGATCAGGCCAAGGGCGCGGCGCCCGAACCCGAGCTGGTTAGCCGCGAGATACAGAGCACGCTTGGCCTGCTGACCGGTGTCGTCGTCTATGGCACCGCGGTCGGCGGGATGTTCTCGCTCGTCTTCGCCTATGCCGCGGGCCGGGTCGGCAGGATCGGCCCGCGCGGGCTGGCGGCCCTGCTGGCGCTCGGCGGCTTCCTCGCCATCGTGCTGGTGCCGGGCCTCAAATATCCGGCCAACCCGCCTTCGGTCGGCGATCCAGAGACGATCGGCGAGCGCACGCGCCTCTTCTTCCTGATGCTCGCGGCCTCGGTAGCCGCCATGGTGCTCGCCACCATCCTTTTCCGCCGGACCGTGGCCAAGCTCGGCGCCTGGAACGCGGCGCTCGCCGCGGCAGGCTGCTTCCTCGCAATCATGATCATGGTTCAATTCCTGTTGCCCGACATCAACGAGGTGCCGAAAGCATTTCCGGCCGTGCTGCTCTGGCGCTTCCGGCTGGCGTCGCTCGGGCTGCACCTCGTGCTGTGGGGCACGATCGGCCTGCTGTTCGGCTGGCTGACCGAGCGGAGCCTGAAAAACCGCATCCGGTTCGTCAGGCCGGCCTGACCGAATTCGTCGGACCGGCGACCTCGGAGACACGGCTGCGATGCGCTAGTTTCCGGAGAACGATATCCCTTTCGGAAGCAAACGATGCACCTCCTGTCCGCTCTTCTGGCTGCGGCCTCTCTCGCCGGCATCAGCACCTTCGCCCTCGCCGGCCCGTCCTATACGGCAGACGGCAAGCTCGAACTGCCGGCCAACTATCGCGATTGGACGTTCCTTACAGCCGGTATCGATATGAGCTACAGCGCCATCGCCATGTCCATGGGCGGCTCGATGTTCGACAATGTCTTCGTCGACCCGGCCGCCTATAAGCACTTCCAGGAAACCGGTCAATGGCAGGATGGAACCATGCTGGTGATCGAGATGCGCGACGCGCAGTCGAAGGGCTCGATCAACAAGCATGGCCATTTTCAGTCAGGTCCTGCGATGGCACTCGAAGCGCATGTCAAGGACAGCCGCTTCAAGACCGGCTGGGGCTTCTTCGAGTTCTCCAGCAACGATCCAGCGCCGATGGTCCCGGAGAAAGAGGCCTGCTATTCCTGCCATCAGGCGCATGCCGCCGTGGACACGACCTTCGTGCAATTCTACCCGACTCTGCTGCCGATCGCCGAGAAGCTCGACAGCCTCAGCCCCGAATTCAAGCGCGAACGCGCCGCCGAATAGCTGGTCTCAGCGCAGGAAATTATTCGCCAGAATGCCGAGATAGGCGGTGCCGACGATGGCGGAGAACAGGAACTCCCGCTGCGTCGCGCGCTTCAGCCGGAAGACGAGAGCGACCAGGAAGGCGGCGATCGCGAATTTGGGCAGCCACCAGAGCGCGCCTAAATGCATCATGCTGAAGCTCATCACCGGATTGGCCTCGTAGCGGCCATCGCCCGCGGCGAGCGCCCGGTTGGTCGACAGCACATCGACGAGTTGCGCCAGCGCCAGGATGACCAGAAGCGCCTTGATGACGCCCAGCCGATACGCCGTCCGGACGGTTGCGGCGGGCGCGGTCATATCGGTCATCTCTATCTCCGTATGGTCCAGTCGAATATGTGTTTTGCCGAATGCGCGTCTTTGAATAGGTTAGAGCAGGAACCATGCCATCTAGCGGCGATATAGCGGCTAGGCTTATTCCACCGGCAGTCGCGCTCAGGCGACCGCACAATGCGAAAATATCTGCTTTTCGCAAAATTAGGTCTGCATTTTAGAAAAATTTCAAGCATTGGGCAACCGCCGATACCCGAAACTAACGGAATCGCGCCGTTACGGTCCCTTCTTGGCGAACCCGGCCACGCCCGCCAGCAGGTCCAGCGCCCGATTGAGCTGGTAATCCTTGTCGGTGCCGACGGCGGCGGGATCGGTCACCGGCGCTACCTTGGCCTCGCCGGCACCGGCAGCGCCGGCGGCCGGATCGTCGGGGTTCTTGAGCGCGCCCTTGAGATCGGCCTCGCGCTGACGCGTGCCGGCCTTGATCGGCTGGATCGTCGCCGGCTCGACCGTGACATCGGGGTCGATCCCCTTATCCTGGATCGAGCGCCCGGACGGGGTGAAATAGAGCGCCGTGGTGAGCCGGATGGCGCCGTCGTCGCCAAGCGGGATGATCGACTGGACCGAGCCCTTGCCGAAGGAGCGCGTGCCGAGAAGCATCGCCCGGTGCCGGTCCTGCAGCGCGCCGGCGACGATCTCGGCCGCGGACGCGGTGCCGCCATCGATGAGCACGACGATCGGCAGCCCATTGGTCATGTCGGTACGATGGGCGCTATAGCTTTCGCGATCGTCCGCCCGGCGGCCGCGGGTCGAAACGATCTCGCCCTCACCCAGGAACGCGCCGCCGACGGCCACGGCCTGGTCGAGCAGCCCGCCCGGATCGGAACGCAGATCGAGCACCAGCCCGATCAGCTTGCCCTTGGCCTGTTGCTTCAGATCGGCGAAACCCGCTTCGAGATCGCGGTCGGTATGGGCGGCGAAGCTGGAGATGCGCAGATAGGCGACACTGCCGCGCAAGAGCGTCGTCTTCACCGATTTGGTCCGGATGATGGCGCGGGTGAGCGTCATCTCGAAGGGTGCCTCGGCGCCGCGATGGATCAGGATCTTGACCTGAGTGCCCGGCGCGCCCCGCAGCGCGTCGACCGCCTCCTGCGGCCCGAAATCGCTCAACGGCTTGTCGTCGATGGCGGCGATGAGGTCGCTCGGCCGGATGCCGGCCTTGGCGGCGGGCGTGTCGTCGATCGGCGCCACGACGCGCAGATTGCCGTTGTCGGGCTGGACCTCGAGGCCGAGCCCGCCGAACTCGCCGGAGGTATCGGCCTGCATGTCCCGATAGGCTTGGGCGTTCATATAGGCCGAATGGGGATCGAGCGCGCCGAGCATGCCGTTGAGGGCACCGTCGATCGCCTTGGCGGGCACCACTGGCTGGACATAGTCGCGCTGGACCCGGTCATAGACCTCGTTGAACAGCGCCAGCGCCCGGCGGTTCTCGGCCGGGCTCGGTGCCGACGGGTCCTTCTCGGAGCGGACGGGACCGGCCAGAAACGCCAAGCCCAACGCCATCGCCGCCGTCGTGATCACTATCGATCGTCTCATTGTCCTGCCTTCCGGCCGCACCTGCCATCCCTTCTGTCACAGCGCGCACGATGCCGCCAGGGGGCGAATGGCATCTGCGTATTTCCTCTGGCGACACCGGCCGCGCCATGAGACGCTATCACGGCATGATCCGACATCGGAGGATCCATGAAATATGTATGCGACGCGCCGGGCGGCAAGGCTTGGTTCCGGCTCGAAACGGCAGACGAGGCTGCGGCGGAATCGACCGCGATGCGTCACGCGGTCGAGAAATACTTTCGGGCCGAGATGGCCAAGGCGACGCAATCCTTCCAGCCGGCCTCGGCCAGCTATATCGAGCAGGAGATCGGCCTCAAGGCCCATCTGCAGCGGGAGATGCCGATCTTCCTCACCCTTCGCGACGAGGAGGGAACGCCGTTGGTCACGGCCATGCTGCCGCCGGGCGGCCAGGAGGATACCGGCTTCCGAGCCATCATCGTCGGCGCCGCCAACGACGATCCCTACCCGGCCGAGGCCCAGAGCATCGAAGCGCTCGGCCGGCATTTCGGCCTGACGCTCGACCGCGACGATTGCTACCCCTATCGGCGGGGTTGACGCGCGGGACGACCCTGGAGCGGACGTCGCTGGCGCGAATGGGGCGTCAGCTCGCGGCCAGCAGCCAGTCGGGCCTGGCCGGCGGCAGCCAGTTCCGGCGAGCGAGCTCGACCGCCCGGAAGACCTGGCGCTCGTCGATGCCGTCCCCGCGCAGCAAGAGCTGCATGATCGGATCGTTCATGAGATCGTCAAGGCCGGGCTCGGCGTCGATCCATCGTTGGGAATTCATCTGCACCTCCGCAGTCAACGAGGTGACTTTACCGGACTTATAAATCCGCTTGATGACGGCCCTGCAACAAGTTGTTCCCATCGTAATCAATAACGACCGATCGAAACGCGCTGTTACAGGAATCTTCCGCTGCCAAAATTCACTTGAAACAGCCCGCGGATAGAGTTGAAGCGATCGGGCAAGCGACGTCGATCGATCGTTCGATCGCAGATCTTGCCGGACTCAGAGTAGCAACCCACATTTGAAGGCCATGACGTTTCGGTCTTTTGGGGCGGAGTGGATCGTGATGATGAAGAATATGGTTCCCAATGCCGGTAGTGCCCTGCGGCTGGCGGCGCTGGCACTCGTCGCGGGCGGCGTCGCCGGCTGCTATTACGGGCCGTCGGTCGCCTATTGCCAGGCGCCGCCCGCCACCGCCGGCGGCCAGCCGGAGAACATACCGCTGCTGAGCAACGGCACCTGCCCGCAAGGCACGCAGCCGGTCTATGCCCAGGCGGTGCCGGTACCGGTGCCTGCTCCGGCGCCGGCTTATTATCCGCCGCCGGCCTATGCCTATCCTTATGGTTATGGCTATCCGGGCTATTATCCTCCGGTGAGCGTCGGATTCGGCTTTCGGTTCCGATAAGAGGAGGGCCGATCCCGGAACCGGCTCCGGGATCGGCCGATCCGGGATCGATCCCGGCATTCGTGGACGGCTTCTTACGGCCGTAACGACTTTCTTCCGCACGGACATCACGGGGTAACGCGCCCGTTAGAATTCTTCCAAATCGCCCGATATCGGCGATGCGGAAGGAACCTCGAATGACGCACAGCCTCGCGGGCGAGCAAGCCGTGGTGATCGGCGCCGGTATCGGCGGCCTGGCCGCGGCGGGCGCGCTGGCCGAACATTTCGACCGGGTGATCCTGTTCGAACGCGACGTGTTGACGGATGCAGCGATCTCCCGGTCGGGCACGCCGCAGGACAAACATCTGCATGCGCTGATGAGCGGCGGAGAACGCGCGTTGTCCGAGCTGTTTCCCGGCTTCACGCAGGATCTGGTCACGAACGGCGCAGTGCCGTTGCGGGTCGGCCTCGATATCCGTGACGAGCGTCCCGGTTTCGACCCCTTCCCTGTCCGCGATCTCGGCTGGTCCGCCTACGCCCTGTCGCGGCCCTCGATCGAGCTGACGCTGCGCCGCCGGGTGACGAAGCTGCGGAACGTCGTCCTGCGCTCCGGCTGCCGCGTGCAGCAGATCCTGGCCGCGGACGATGACCGCATCGCCGGCATCCGTTACGAGACCCGAGAGGGTCAGTGCGAGATGGTGCCGGCGGACCTGGTCGTCGACGCATCCGGTCGTGGTGCGCCGACCCTGGCCCTGCTCGGCACGCTCGGCCTGGCGCCGCCGGAAGAGACCGTCATCGGCGTCGAAATCCACTATGCGACGGCCAACTTCGCCATCCCCCCGGGAACCCTGACCGGCTGGAAGGCCGTCGTCACGCGCGGCACTGTCGAGGATGGCCGTTTCGGCGTCATGTCGTCGCTGGAAGGGAATCGCTGGATGGTCTCTATCGGCGGCCGCGGCGACGTAAGGCCGCCGGCCGATATAGACGGCTTCATGGATTATGTGCGCCGACTGCGCACGCCGACGATCTATCACGCGATCCGAGACGCCGAGCGGCTAAGCGGCATCGCGCGCTATGGCCTCACCGAGAATGTCAGGCGGCATTTCGAGCGGCTCAACCGTTTTCCACGCGGCCTGCTGCCGCTCGGCGACGCGATCTGCCGGTTCAACCCGATCTATGGCCAGGGGATGAGCGTGGCGGCCATGGAAGCCGGTGTTCTGCATCGCCTGCTGCGGCAACGGAGGCTCGACCGCGCCCCGCTCGCCGATCTGACCTCGGCTTTCCTCGCCGAAGCCGCCACGCTGATCGAGACACCCTGGAATCTCTCCGCCATTCCCGATTTCGCCTTTCCGAGCACGCGTGGAGACAGGCCGGCCGATCTCGAGCGCCGGCTCGCGCTCAGCGGCGCCGTGAGCCGGCTCGCGGCGCGCGATCCCTCCATCCACAAGCTGATGCTGGAGGTTCAGCATCTGCTCAAGCCGCCCAGCGTTTACGGCGAGCCCGCGCTGCAGCAGCGGATCCTCGCCGAAATTTGACCTGTGGCGCCGGCGATACCGCACCGGTTCGCTATTGCTATTGAAAATCATTCGCACTTACACTCGGTTCATCCGTAGAGGAGGGATCGATGCTGTTCCATGACCAACCCGCGCCGCGTCCGAGCGCCGACCCGCCCCCGGATGTCGATATGATCGGGCCGGGCGCGCGCGTCTTGGTCTGCGCCTGGCGCAAGATCGTAACGGCCGGCGGCGAGTGCCCGCTCGTCTATCGCGACTTCGCCGATTTCTGCGGCGAGGATGCCGGCGAGGTGCTGGCGACCTTCGGCACCTTCCTGCGCGTGCTCGCCTATGCCAGCCGGCGCAAGCTGCGCGTCGGCCATCCAGGCTCCACCGATATCACCGGCGACGAGCGCCAGATCCTGGCGATGCTCGCCGCGGCCCAGGCCGGCGAGGCGGATCTGCTCGCCGCCCATCTGTGCTGGCTCGCCCGGACCGAGCTGCGGCATGCCCTGACGCTGGCGATCCGCGCGCTCGGCTCGGCTCTCGGGGCGAATGGGCTCGAGCTACCGCTGCCATCCGCGCCGAAAGCAGCACAATTTCGGGGGAATCTGAGAATAACTCGCACTCGCATGGATTCTTATATATAAGAGCGCCGTCGCTTTTCTCCCAAGGCAACCATGGAACAGACAGCTCAGAATCGGCCATGCGGCGGCGGCTTGGCATCATGACGATGACGGCGGATATGGCGCCGGCCGGGCGGGAGCGGCTACGCTGGTCGGCCAGCCTGGTGATCGCACTCATGCTGCACGCCTCGCTGGCGCTGTTCATACTGTCCTGGCAAGAGGTGATCGATCCGATCGAGGCCCCGCCCCCGCCGCCGGTGCTGATCGACATGGCGCCGCTGCCGGTGCCGCCGACCCCGCCGCAACCGCCGCCGCAGCCGCAAATAGAGCCTATCCCCGACCTCGTCCCGGCGCCGACGGCGGCCGTAGCACTGCCGATCGAGAAGCCCAAGCTCAAGCCTCGCGTGAAGCCGATCGAGCATCCGCAGCCGGTGCAGCAGGAAACCGCGCCCGCCACCGAGGCTGCACCGCCGGCCCCGGCCGCGCCATCGGCGCCGACGCAGGCGGACGCTCCTCCAGTACCGGCGCCACCGCGCCCAACAAACGCGATGCCAAGCTGGCAAGGGCTGGTCCTGGCCCGGTTCGAGCAGTTCAAGCGCTATCCCCACTATGCCGAGCAGCGCGGCCAGCAGGGCGTGCCCTATCTCAGCCTGGTCATCGACCGGCAGGGCAAGGTGCTGTCCTTCCATATCGAGAAGAGCTCGGGCTTCGATTCACTCGATCAGGAAGCGCTGGCGCTGGTCGAACGCGTCCAGCCGCTGCCGCCGCCCCCGGCCGAGATGCCGGGTACCACGCTGACCCTGAACGTACCGATCGATTTCCACATGGCCGGACGGAAGGGCTAGTCAAGTCCCCATCCTGGCGGCGAGGTCGACGAGATCCGCCGCCATCACATCGATGAACTCTTCCGGCGAGGTGCTGATCTGGACACCCGGCCCGTATTCGAGCGGGCGCGGCAGGAACGCGGTCCAGAAGCCGAACGCCTTCGCCGCCTTGAGATCGTATTTGTGGCAGGCGACCATCATGATCTGGTCGGGCCGGAATCCCAGATAATCGACGCCGAGCTGATAGACGCTCGGCGACGGCTTGAAGCTGTGGGCGAGCTCGCCGGTCAGCACGGTATCGAACGGGATGCCGCCATTCTTGACGATGGCGAGCACAGTCGCCATGCCGGCATTCGAGAGGGTGGCGACCGTGTAGCGGCGCTTCAGGCGCCCGACACCCTCGACCGAATCCGGCCAGGGCACCATCCGGCCCCAGACCGCCGCCATATCGGCCCGCTCGGCCTCGGAGAATTTATCGGCGATACCGTGCTGTTCCAGAAGCACATCGAGCCCTTGGCGATAGACTTGCTCGGTCGGCATCCAAGGACGCTTGCCGGCCAGGATCGCGTCGATCACGTCGTGATACCGGTCGCGCCATTCGGACGAGATCTTGCCCCAATCGAGCGACAGCCCCTTCTGCCGATTGACCGCCTCGCCCATGCGCAGCAGCGGTTGGTAATAATCGACCGTGGTGCCCTGGATATCGAAGGTAAGCGCCTTCACCTTGGCCGGATCGAACCCGTCCGCCGGGCGCGCCGATTGCGCGGTCGCCAGCGGAATCGCGAGCGGTAAGGTCGCCGCCGCGGCGGCGAGCAAAGCCCGTCTTGTGATGATATTGCCGACGGTAAAATCACGCATCGATCGTCTCGCTCCCGACAGATGTGCAATCGCATACGATCGCATTACAATCCTTGTTAGAGAAACGATCTCAGTTTTAATCTTATTCGTCACGCAGTAAATCCGAGATGACGCGACAACATTAAGAGATCCGCAGGAAACAAGGCGCATTGATAACGTTCGATCAGAACTTTGCGCGACCCAAGCGCTGCCCGGATCCCGGAAATGGAGCCCGCATCTTGTCATTCCTGAACAACCTCTCGATTCGCGGCAAGGTGCTCGCGGCCTTCGCCTGCGTCTTCGTCACCATCCTGGGCTTGGGGCTGTTCGCGGCCGAACGCCTTTCGCAGGTTAATCACGAGGCTGCCGATATTCGCGACAACTGGCTGCCCGGCACCCGCGTCCTGGGGCAACTCGCCCAGGCGACCGAGATGCACCGACAGGTGGACGCTCTGCATATCCTGCGGACCACCGAGACCGAGATGGACCAGACCGAAGCGACGCTGAAGACGCTCGAGCAGACGGTGGTGAAAGCGCAGCAGGAATATGCGCCGCTGGTGTCGCCGGGCGAGGAGCGCCGTTTCGCCGACGAGATCGCCCGCGGTTGGCAGAGCTACCTGGCGCTGAGCGCCAAAATGCAGGCGATCTCGCGCAAGGGGCAGAAGGCCGACGCGATGACGCTCTTCGGCGGCGACATGCTACAGGAATTCCTCAAAGTGCGGCAGGCGCTGCAGGCCGATCTTCAGCTCAACGCCGCGGAAGGCACCAAGGCGGCGAACCGCGGCGCCCAGGTCTATGGCTCGGCCCTCACCATGATCTTCGTGGTGCTCTTCCTCGCCGCACTGATCTGCGCCACGGCCGGATTTCTCATCATTCGATCGGTCTCGACGCCCATCTTGCGCATGGCGGACGGCATGAAGCGCCTGGCCGGGCGTGACATGAGCGTCGAGATCCACGGCGTCGGCCAGCGTGACGAGATCGGGCGCATGGCCGAAGCGGTCCAGGTGTTCAAGGAGAACATGATCGAGGCCGATCGGCTGGCGGCCGCGCAGAAGCTCGAGCAGGAAGCCAAGGAGCGCCGCGCGCGGGCGCTGGAGACGCTCACCAACGGCTTCGAAAGCAAGGTCGGCGCTCTGGTGAAGGCGCTGTCCTCGGCCGCGAGCGGCATGCAGGGCACGGCCGAATCGATGTCGGCGACCGCCGAGGAGACCAACAATCAGGCGATGACGGTCGCGGCTTCCGCCGAGCAGACCTCGGCCAACGTCCAGACCGTGGCGGCCGCCACCGAGGAACTCGCCGCCTCGATCCAAGAGATCTCGCGCCAGGTGTCGCAATCCGCGAAGATCGCGAGCCGGGCCGTCGAGGATGCGAAGCAGACCGACACGACGGTCCAGACGCTCGCGGCCGGTGCGCAGAAGGTTGGCGAGGTGGTGAAGCTGATCAGCGACATCGCCAGCCAGACCAATCTCCTGGCCCTGAACGCCACGATCGAAGCGGCCCGCGCGGGCGAGCATGGCAAGGGCTTCGCCGTGGTCGCGACCGAGGTGAAGAGCCTCGCCAACCAGACGGCGACCGCGACCGAGGACATCACCGCCCAGATCAGCCAGATCCAGGCGGCGACCCAGGAAGCGGTGACCGCCGTGCGCGCCATCGGCCTCACCATCGCGGAGATCAGCACCATCGCGGCGGCGATCGCCGCGGCCGTCGAGGAACAAGGGGCGGCGACCCAGGAAATCGCCCGCAACGTCCAGGAGGCCGCCCGCGGCACCCAGGAAGTCACCAGCAATATCGGCGGCGTCAATCAAGCCTCGGCCGACACAGGGGTCGCGGCCGGCAAGGTGCTGGACGCGGCCGGCGAGGTCTCGCGCCACGCCGGCGAATTGCGGGGCGAGGTCGACGGTTTCCTCGCCGGCGTCAAGGCGGCGTAGCCGGCGCCGGATCGGAATGGGTGGAAACCACCCATTCCGTGAATCCGTCTCTATTCAAATAAATCGCTTCAGGAGGTCGAGGCGACTCCCGGCCAGCATCGCTCGGCCGTCCTGGGGGCATGACGCTGTAGGACGGTCTGTTGAGCCGCCAACCAAGCTGGGATGGACGGCGTCCCGGAACGATCCGGGCTGCTCGCTAAATCTTGCTCCCGCAGCGGGTTGCTTCCTGCGGCCGCGCTGGCGCATGCTGAGCCCACGCGACCGATGCAAGAGGCCCCGGCACAATGAATTTCTCCGATATCTCCGTAGCCACGCCGACCAAGAAGGGGCTGGAGGCCCGATATCAGACCATTGCGACGCTGCTCGACGGAGGCACGCCAGCCGGACGCGAGCGCGCCGTCGCCGAATGGGACAAGCTGCGCCGCGAATATGAGAGCTGGAGCGCGCTGGTCGGCCTCAAATTCCAGCAGGACACGCAGAGCCCCAAGGCCAAGGCCGATCGCGACTATGCCGACGCGCTGACGCCGGAAGCGACCGGCATGGAGATCGCGGTAAAGCGCCGGCTGCTGGCCGATCCCGACCGCGCCGGCATCGAAAAGCTGGTCGGCGCCCAAGCGCTCAGGCTTTGGGAAACCGACGTCACCACCTTCGACCCCGCCATCACCGGCGATCTGGAGCTCGAGGCCAAGGTCGCCGCGCGCTACACCGAGACCATCGCCGGCGCCAAGATCGCGATCGATGGCAAGACCGTCAACCTGGCCGGGCTCGAGCCCTATGCCCAGGATCTGGATCGCGAGACGAGGCACAAGGCCGAGAAGCTGCGCTGGGAGTTCTTCGCCGCCAAGGGCGAGGCGCTCGACGGCATCTATGACGAGTTGGTCAAGCTGCGTCACGGCATGGCGCTGAAGCTCGGCTATTCGAGCTATACCGAGCTCGGCTACCGGCGCATGCGCCGGGTCGATTACGGCCCCGAGGATGTCGCGCGCTACCGCGACCAGGTAGTCGAGCATGTCGTGCCGCTGGTGGCGAAGCTGCTGGAGCAGCGCCGGCGGGATTTCGGCTATGACCGAATCCATCATTGGGACGAGGCGGTCGCCGATCCGCAAGGCAATCCCAAGCCCGCCGGCGGTCATGATTTCCTGGTCGAGCAAGCCGAGACCATGTTCGATCGCATGGATGCGCGCCTCGGCGATTTCTATCGGGTGATGCGGCAAGGCGACCTGCTCGACCTGAAGAACCGCCCGACCAAGGCGGGCGGCGGCTTCTGCACCTCGTTCCCCACGCACGGCGTGCCCTTCATCTTCGCCAATTTCAACGGCACCGACCATGACGTGACCGTGTTCACCCACGAGATGGGTCACGCTTTCCAGAATTGGGAAAGCCGGCATCAGACCGGCGTCGATTTTCTCTGGCCGACTTACGAATCGGCCGAGATCCATTCGATGAGCATGGAGTTCCTCAGTCATCCGCAGCTGGGGCTGCTGGTCGGCGAGGCCGAGGCCGATCGCTTCCGCCGGCTGCATCTGATCCAGTCGCTGAGCTTCCTGCCCTATGGCGTCTGCGTCGATCACTTCCAGCATCTGGTCTATGAGCGACCGTATGCGACCCCGGCCGAGCGGCACCTTATGTGGCAGGAACTGGAGCGGCGCTATATGCCGTGGCGCGACTATGGCGATCTGGCCTATCCGGCCAAGGGCGGGCTATGGCAGGCGAAGCTGCATATCTACCGCCTGCCCTTCTACTACATCGACTATACGCTGGCCTCCTGCTGCGCCATGCAGTTCTGGGTGAAGTCGCTCAAGGATTACGGCCGCGCCTTCGAAGATTATGTGGCGCTGTGCGGCCGCGGCGGCTCGGCGCCGTTTCAGGACCTGGTTCGTTCGGCCGGGCTGGTCTCACCCTTCGCGCCGGGCGCCTTGTCCGAGGTCGTGGGGGAGGCGGCGAGACAACTCGCCGCCTGAAGTTCGATCGATCCGGCTCGGGCACGGTTCAAGCGGCAAGGCGGCGTTCGAGGAAGTCGCGTATCAGCGGCACCATGACATCCGCCTTGTCCTCGAGCGCGAAATGGCCGGTATCCAGCAAATGCATCTCGGCATCCGGCAGATCGCGAAGATACGGCCCCGCGCCGTCGGCGGGGAAAATCTTGTCGTTCTTGCCCCAGACGATCAGCGTCGGCGGCTTGTATTCGCGGAAGAAGGCCTGAAACTTCGGATAGAGCGGAACATTCGTGCCGTAATCGAGGAACAGATCCAACTGGATGTCCTTGTTGCCGCGACGATCGAGAAGCGCCTGGTCATGGCGCCAATTGTCCGGATCGATCCGGGATACGTCCTCGACCCCATCGACATATTGGAATTTCGTCGTCGCCGGCGCCACGAGAAAGTCGAGCGCGTTGCGATGAGTGTCGGAACCGTCGGCCCAATAGGCCTTGATCGGGTCCCAAAACTCCTTCAGGCCCTCCTCATAAGCGTTGCCGTTCTGGACGATGAGCGCCGAAACCCGCTCGGGATGCTTGAGCGCCAGCCGATATCCGACGGGCGCGCCATAATCCATGACGTACATCGCGTACCGGTTAGCGCCGAGCCGGCTCATCAGAGTGTCCATCAGATCGGCATAATGGGCGAAGCTGTAGGTGAACTCCCTGTGATCGGGCGCCGCACTCTCGCCGAATCCGGGATAGTCCGGCGCGATCACGTGATAGCGGTCCGCCAGCCGAGGAATAAGGTTGCGAAACATGTGGGACGAGGTCGGGAAGCCGTGCAGCAGCAAAAGCACCGGGGCATCCGCCGGCCCGGCCTCGCGGTAGAAGATATCGACCCCGTCGATCTCTACGGTGCGGTAATGGACGACAGGGAAGGATGTCCGTTCATCGGTATTAGGCATCTTCTGTCTCCTCGTGGTTTTGCTTGATTTGGAGGGCGCTGCGAAACGCAAGGCCGCGCATCACTTCATCGCGGCGACCGCCTCGTCGGTCGACAGCACCGCATGCGCGAGAAACCGGTAATTTATCAAGGCCGCCTGATAGCCGTCGCCCCATTCCGGGTGGCGGGGGCCGGCGACCGCGTCCTTGACGACGGCGACCTCGAAGCCTTGTTCGAGCAACTCGCGCAGATGGGATTCGACACACATATTCGCCAGCATGCCGCCCAGGATGATCTTGGAGATCCCCCGCTTGCGGAGCTGCAGGACCAAATCGTTCGTCTGCGGGCCGAACACCTTGTGCGGGCTGACGACGATCGTCTTGCCGTCTTCGATATACGGCTTGAAGCGCGCCAGCCAATCGGCGCCCGACCCTTCGAAGCCGGTCAGATCCAGAGGGCCGCTTCTGGCGAAGGTGTGGGTTTCGAACTCGTCCGCCTCGAGCGGACCGTTCATCTTCCAGCTGCTGTCAGTCGGGTAGAAATAATGGGGGGATATAAAGACCGGATAGCCGTTTTCCCGCGCGGCCGCAAAAATCCGTTCCATGTTCTCGACGGTCTTGTTCTCGGTGACGCTGGCGCCGACCGCTCCCCAGTTCGCCCCCTTCTCGCTCAGCACGTCATTCTGCGGATCGATGAACACGACACCCGTATGGCTCTTTTCAATATCCATGACATGGCGCTCCCGGCATAACGAGGCAAAAGGGCAGATGCTGTCACCGCTCTAAATATCGGCTAAGGAACTTCGGCAGCCGACCGCGAGACTACACACGCTATTGCAGAAGCAAGTAAGATAATTGCAACAAACGTCAGTATCATAAGAAAGACCTGATTCATCAGGACTTACATTTCCTTGGATCGGAGTTGAGTAAGGTACCCGATATCTTCGTTCGTGCTGAACATAGGATACGCCGAATCGGGCGCATGGCAACGAATATATCGGCCGCGAAGGGCGCCCGCATGTGCCGGACAGGAGACAAAGATGCCGCCCCCGACTTTCACAATCTCCGATAGAAAATTTCGTCCGATCTAAGCGACTTCTCAACATATCGGCGAGAGACTGGCCGGCACCCCTCCTTTCCGCGGAGATGTGCCGTGTCCAATCCATTCAAGAACCTTCATATTCCGGCCAAGATCGCGATCCCCGGCGCGCTCCTCGCGGTGGTCTCGATCGCGATCACGCTGTTCGCCGCCGCCTCGATGCAGCATATGGCCGCGATGGTGACGCTCGAAAATCTCAGCGCCAGCCGGACCAAATTCGCCCTCGAAGCCCAAAGCGCCTTCAACAGCGTCGCGGTCAGCGAGAAGAACGTGATCCTGACCGGCGCCAACCCGGCCACGGCGAAAACCCATATCGGCAATTACGACAAGGCGGTCGAGGCCACGCTGAAGTCGCTCGACGCGCTCGCCGGCATCACCCAGCCCGAGGATCAGCGCGCCCTGATCGAGACCGTGCGCAAGAACGTCCTGAAGCGCAGGGAAGTGAGCCAGAAGGTCTTCACGCTCGCCCTGCAGCCCAAGCTGGACGAGGCCTATGCCATCTCGATCACCGAAGCGGCCCCCTTCCGCAAGGCGGCGGGCGAGGCGGTCGACAAGCTGGTGGCGCTCAACAGCGAATCCATCATCGCCACCAACGCGCGCTCGGACGAGGATATGGAACGCAGCAAGACCGCGCTCTGGATCGGCGCCTCCAGCGGCCTGTCGCTCGGCTTCGGTTTGCTCGCCTGGGTCGCGATGACCCAGATCGCGCGGCCGGTCGCTGCCGTGACGCGCCGGATGGAACGTGCGGCGGCCGGCGATTTCGGCGCGACCGAGCTAGCCGACGACCGGCGCGACGAGGTGGGGGCGCTCGCCCGCTCGCTCGCCGTGTTCCAGCGCAACGCGCTCACCACCAGCCGGCTCGAAGCGGAGCAGCGCGAGGAGCAGACGCGCAAGGCCGAGCGCCAGCAAGCGATCGAAGGGCTGATCGCCGATTTCGGCCTGTCCACCCGCACGGCGTTCGCCGAGCTGACCGGTTCGGCGAGCGAGCTTCACGGCACCGCCGAAGGCCTGTCAAGGACGGCGGCGCAGACGACGCAGCAGGCCCATGCCGTCACGGCCGCGGCCGAGCTCACCGCGGGCAACGTCCAGACGGTTGCCGCCGCGACCGAGGAACTGTCCGCCTCGATCGGCGAGATTTCGCGCCAGGTCGGGGATTCGGCCAAGATCGCCGCCGACGCCGTGGCCGAGGCGGAACGGACCAGCCTGCAGGTCAACGATCTCATCGAGGCGGCGCGCCGGATCGGCGAGGTCGTCGATCTGATCAGGAGCATCGCCGGCCAAACCAACCTGCTCGCCTTGAACGCCACGATCGAGGCGGCGCGCGCCGGCGAGCACGGCAAGGGCTTCGCCGTCGTGGCACACGAGGTCAAAGCGCTCGCGACCCAGACGGCGCGGGCGACCGACGAGATCGCTACCCAGATCGCCGCGATCCAGGAGGCGACCGCCCAAACCAGCCGTTCGATCGGCGGCATCGCCGGCACGATCGCCGGCATCAACCGGATTACCGGCACGATCGCCGCGGCCGTCGACCAGCAGGGTTCGGCCACTCACGAGATCGCGCGCAACGTCATGGCGGCGGCGCGCGGCACCGGCGAGGTGTCGAACAATATCGCCGGTGTCAGCACTGCCGCGACGGAGACCGGAGCCTCGTCGGACCATGTGCTGGACGCCGCCGCCGGTCTCGGCCGGCAAGCGGAAACACTGCGGCACGAGGTCGACCGGTTCCTCGACCGCATCCGCGCCGCGTGAGCTTAGACCGCGATCTATCGGCGCGGCAGGGTGGGCGGCTCCGGCGTCACGTCGCGGAACTCGCCCTCGATCACATCGGAAGGTCCCGCCTGGGTCCGGATGATCACGCCGCCCGCCGCCTCGAAGCGCCGGCGCAGAAAGCGGCCGATCAGGCTGCGCACCGGCGGGATCAGCAGCAGCAGGCCCAGGGCCGTGGAAAAGAAGCCCGGCACGATCAGCAGGAAATCGGCGATGACGCGGCCGGCACCGTCGATCACGGCCGGGAGCGCCGTGCCCGCCTGCAGGTCGCGGCGCAGCTGCAACGGCATGGCGAGGCTCTGCGAGCGGAGCAACGTGAAGCCCAAAACGGCGCTCAGCATCACGAACGCGATCGTGCCGCCGACGCCCAGATAGGGGCCGAGCCAGACGAATCCGGCGATCTCGATGAACGGCGCGAGCAGCAGCGCCCAGATGAACGGCATGGCCAAGCTTGTCCTTTGCGCGGCATCCGCCTATCTGTGAGAGGCCGGACGGCGCCTCGAACGGCGCTCCTTTCCAAATAATCCTTCGGCGGGACCAGTTCCATGGGTGATCAGGTTATCGAGATTCTTCTGTTCGCGGGTGTCGCCCTGTTCCTGGGGCTGCGCCTATGGAGCGTGCTCGGCCGCCGCACCGGTGCGGAAAGACCACCCCAGGCGCCGCCGGCGATGCGGCCGGCCCAGCCGCCGAACAATGTCGTGCCGCTGGGCGAGCGCGGCCGGGTCGTCGATGTGCGCCATACCACCCTGCCCGCCAATCCGCTGCAGGCCGGGCTCGACCAAATCCGCGCCGCCGACGCCAATTTTCGCGTCGACGCCTTCGTCGAAGGCGCCCGCCATGCCTTCGAGATCATCGTCAAGGCCTTCGCCGACGGCGATACGGCGACCTTGCGCCCGCTGGTCAGCGACGAGGTTTACGATGCCTTCTCCGGCGCCATCCGTCAGCGGCTGGCGGACAAGGAATCGGTCGAGACCCGCGTCGTGCGCCTGCAGGATCCGGAATTGACCGAGGCGCATCTGGACGGCCGCTCCGCCTTCGTCACGCTGAAATTCGTGTCGAGCCAGATTTCCGCGACACGCGATGCCGACGGCAAGCTGGTCGAGGGCGACCCCGAGCGCGCGGTCGAGCATACCGACCATTGGACCTTCTCGCGCAATACCCGCTCCTCCGATCCCAACTGGGCCCTGGCCGGCACCGGCACGCACGAATAGCGCACCGATGCGCCTGCCGCCGCGGCTCGGCCGCCCGCTAGCTCTCCTGGCCGGCCTGCTGCTGGCGAGTTGCGCCCCTTCGCCGCCGGTGCCCGATGCGCTGAAGCTCGACCGCGCCCGCTTCGCCGATCTGCCGGGCTGGACCGAGGACGATCCGGCCGCGGCCCTTCCCGCCCTCATCAAATCCTGCCGGGCCATGTCCGGCCGCAAGGACGACCAGCCGGTCGGGCTCGACCTCGTCGCCGGCGACTGGCGCGCCCTCTGCGCCGAGGCCGCGACGGTGGCCCCGGATCAGGCCCGCGCCTTCTTCGAGCGTCGCTTCGTGCCGTTCCGGGCGAGCAATCACGGCATCACGGAAGGGCTCTTCACCGGCTATTACGAGGCGGAGCTCAAAGGCGCGCTGCAGCCGGACGCGACCTTCGCGACGCCGCTCTACAAGCGCCCGCCCGATCTGGTGCAGGTCGATCTCGGCCAGTTCCGCCCCAGCCTCAAGGGCGAGCGCATCGCCGGCAAGGTCGAGAATGGCCGCCTCGTCCCCTATGCCGACCGCGCCGCGATCGAGGCGGGCGCGCTCGCCGACAAGGATCTCGAACTGGCCTGGGTCGACGATCCGGTCGACGCCTTCTTCCTGGAGATCCAGGGCTCGGGCCGCCTGACGCTCACCGACGGCAGCACCGTCCGGGTGGGATTCGACGGCCAGAATGGCTGGCCCTATGTCGCCATCGGCCGGGTGCTGGCCGACCAGGGCGTGCCCAAGGACGACATCACCATGCCGTTCCTGCGCCGCTGGATCGCCGAGCACGGCGCCGAGGGCAGAGCGCTCATGGACAAGAACCCCTCCTACGTCTTCTTCAAGGAGCTGAAGGGCGACGGGCCGATCGGCGCCGAGGGGGTGGTGCTGACGCCCGGCCGCAGCGTCGCCGTCGATCGCGGCTTCCTGGCGCTGGGTGTGCCGGTCTGGATCGACACGACCGACCCGGTCGAGCCCGGCGGCCGGCTCAAGCGGCTCTTCCTGGCCCAGGACACGGGCGGCGCCATCCGCGGCCCGGTGCGCGCCGATCTGTTCTTCGGCTACGGCAAGGAGGCGGCCGAGCATGCCGGCCTCATGAAGGGCCGCGGCTCGCTCTGGGTGCTGCTGCCGGCCGAGGCGGCGGCGCGGCGCTGATTGCCGGCCGGCGCCGCAACCGCTAGCTTGGCGTCGCCATCGTTGCACTCGGAGATCGCGCATGCTGACGCTGTACGAGCACCCGCTTTCGCCCTATGCCCAGAAATGCAAGATCGTGCTTCTGGAAAAGGGCATCCCGTTCGAGGCGACGCTGCCCAACGGGTTCGGCTCCGGCCAGGCCGGCGGCGATTTCACCGTCGGCAACCCGCGCCACGAAGTGCCGATGCTGATCGACGGGGATTTGCGGATCTTCGATTCCACCGTGATCCTCGAATATATCGAGGAAAAATGGCCGACGCCGCCCATGCTGCCCCGCGACCCGGCGGCGCGCGCCCGCATCCGCATGCTCGAGGATGTCGCCGACACGCACTATGAGGCGATCAATTGGGGGCTGATGGAGATCGGCTTCTTCCGGCGCGCCACCGGCGCGCTCGCCGACACGCTGAAAACGCGCGCCGCCGAGCAGACCGCGGGGCTGCTGAGCTGGCTCGAAACCGAGATCGGCGCGCGCGAATGGTTCAATGGCGAGAGCTTCGGCTGGGCCGATGCCGCGATCGTGCCGCATGTCGGCACCTCGGCCGCCGCCGGCCTCGGCCCCGCGCCGGCAAGCCCGCTCGCCCTATGGCTCGACCGCTGCAAGGCGCGCCCGAGCGTGGCCGCGGTCGATCGGGCCGCCCAGGAATGGCGGGCGGGGGTGCCGAGCGATTTCAGCGGCGCGCTCGCTCAGGGCTTCCGCCGGCAATATCGCGACCACCGGCTGGAATGGATGATGCGCAGCGGCGGCCTGTCGGTCGTGCTCGACGGGCTGGAGAAGAACAATCTGCGCTTCGGCAACGAGTTTTAGGCGATGGTGTCGGTTCGAGTTGGACAGCCGAGTCGATCACCGCAGCACCGAAACCAGCCATTCCTCCCAGCAAGCTGATTTATTGTGGCGGCGCAGTCACGCGACACAAAGCCATTACGGTATCGCGTAGCCAGCGATGGGCTGGATCAGCATCCATCCGGGGATGCCACATTGCCGAGATCGCGATTTCTGGTGTGCGGACGGGAAGCTCGAAGGTGGCGAGGCCCTCCATCAGCGTGTCGGAGCTGCCAAGAGAGGAGCGCGGCACGAGCGCGATCAAGTCCGATCGGCGCGCGATGCGAATGGCGTCGGGAAAGCCGGGCACGACGGCGACGACTTCTCGCCTGAGCCCCAATTCCGCCAGAGCATCGTCAACCGGGCCGGCGAACGATCCCTTGCGGGACGCCACCACGTGCCTCCAGGCCGCATATCGTTCGGGCGACACCGGGCCGGTCAGTAAGGGATGTCCGACCCGAACCGCGCCGATGAAATCGTCGCGGAAGATGAGCTGAGCGCGCACCTCGGGTGCGGATACTCCAAGTACGCCAATTTCAAGATCAATGCGGCCTTCCCGGAGCGGACGCGCATCCTTGTCGGGTTTGGGCGCGAAGCGCAGGCGGACGTGCGGTGCGGCCTCGGTGACAGCCGCTACCAGGGATGCGGAGAACAGGCCCACGAAACCCTCGTTGGCGCGAATGGTAAAGGTCCGCTCCAGTGAAGCAACGTCAAGGGAGCCGGCCTGCGGACTCAGAGCCATCCGCACATCACGCGCAAGCTCGTGAACCCGGTCGCGCAGTTCGGTGGCTCGTGGCGTCGGCACGAGGCCGCGCCCTGCGCGCACGAGCAACGGATCGCCCGTGGCCGTGCGGAGCCGCGTGAGCGTTCGGCTCATGGCGGAAGGACTCAACCCCAGGCGAAGGGCGGCTTTGCTGACGCTGCCTTCGGAAAGCAGCGCGTCGAGGGCCGTTAGCAGGTTCAGGTCTACATCATCCATGACGCGAACCTATCCGGATTGCGTGGCGGGACCTAGCGCCCGGTGCAAACATATAGTGCATGACCTGCGTCTGGCGCCGGTCGCAGCGCCGCCTCACCTTCGCTGCTGACTTCACCCGCGAAAGGCATCGCCATGCTTCCGAGTTCATCCGACAACAGCCGTACGATCCTGCTCATCGGAGCGTCACGCGGTCTTGGCTTCGCCATGGCCGCCGAATTTCTGACGAAGGGCTGGAATGTCGTCGGCACCGTGCAGGAAAGCGCCAGGACCGAGTTGCACGATCTGGCGGACAAACATCCGGGGCGTGTCGAAATCGAGACCCTGGACGTCACCGAACCTGATCAGATCGCGGCACTGCACGACCGTCTCTCGGGCCGCAGCTTCGATATCCTGTTCCACAACGCTGGCATCGCCAACAGGAACCCGAGCGATACCATCGCCGAAATTTCGACGGAAGAGTTCGTGCACGTGATGGTAACGAATGCGCTGAGCCCGATGCGGGTCATAGAAAATCTGCAGGACCTTGTCCCCGCAAACGGCATGATCGGCATCATGTCGTCAGGGCAGGGCAGCATCAGCAACAACACAAATGGCCGGGCTGAAATTTATCGCGGCAGCAAGGCTGCCTTGAACATGTTCATGCGCAGCTACGCAGCCCGCCACGCCGGAGAGGCGCGCGCATTGCTGTTGATGGCGCCCGGCTGGATCCGCACCGCGCTTGGTGGGCCCGACGCGACGTTCAGCGTCGAGGAAAGCATTCCAAAGGTCGTGGACGTACTTCTCTCGCAACAAGGCAAACCCGGTCTGCAATATCTCGATCGCGAGGGGCGTACCGTTCCGTGGTGAACCCGCTGCAACCCACACTGAGTAGACCAGCGGCCAATGAGCGGAAGGCCTGTACCGGTGTAGCGAGATGGTTGATCCCAGGTTTGGTCGTTCCTCGACCTGATGCTGCCCTTCCGCAAACCTCCACCCAACCCAGTCGCCCTTGATCAGCTGCTCAACCATCTCGCCGCAACCGCTCATTTTGACTCAATCGAATACGGCAGCGCCTTCAGAAACGCCTCCACGACCGAGGCGGAATTGTCCGACGCCAGGGTCAGGAACGTCCCGATCTCGTTCTCGCCCGGACCGCCGCCGGCGAGGTCGGACAGGCTGCGGAAGGCGATGAACGGGATGCCGTCGGCATAGGCGACATGGGCGACAGCGGCGCTTTCCTCGTCGATGACGCGCGCCTCGAAAATCTTGTGCGCATATTCGCGAAACGCCTTGTTGTCGACGAAGGCCTGGCCGGAAACGCCGTGCCCGCCGACCACGATCTTCGGCTTGCGGGCGAGGCACTTGTTGTCGGCCGTGCAGTCCTTCAGCACCACCGTGCTCGCGACCGTCTTGGCAATGGCGAGCAATTGCGGATCGGCGGCGAACCAGAAATGCTTCTCGACCTTGCCGGCCTCCTTGGAGACCTCGGCCGGCTGCGGAAATATCATGCCGTCATTGGCGAGCGGCTTATCGGCGAAGCTCGGCAAAGCGTACCCGCCGCCCACCTTCTCCCGGGCGAAGACGGATTGGAGATATTCGCTCCACGCCTCCGGAACGACGACGTCGCCGATGTCGAGGCTCGGATCGGCGCCGCCGGCGACACCCGAGAACACGATCCTGGCGACGGAGAAGCGATCGAGCGCCAATTGCGTCGTCATCGCCGCGTTGACCATGCTGACGCCGCTCAAGAACAGCAGCACGGGCTTGCCCTCGATCGTGCCGGTGGCGAAGACCGTCCCGCCGACAGGGTAGTCCTTGCGGTCCTGGAGCGCCGCCTGCAATGCCGTCCATTCCGGTGGAAAGGCCGACATGATTGCGGTGCGGGGGACGGTGTCGAGCGTCTCGGCGGCCATCGCCGCGGAACCGGTAAAGAATGAAAAGAGCGCGGCCGAAACAGCGACGAACGACGGAAACTTCATTATGGGGACGGCCTCTCGCTTCCAATGCCTTCCGCGTGGCACGCCGATAGCGCCCCCGGGAAGCGAGGCAAGCTAACGCCGATGCTATGGCGCGCGCGGCAGGATGAATTGCCGCACCGCCTTGGCGAAGCCCTCCATCTCGTTGCTGTCGGTCACGGCCGAGGCTTTCGACTTCACCTCGTCGCTGGCGTTGCCCATGGCGATGGAGAAACCGCTCTTGCGGAACATCAGCACATCGTTGGGCATGTCGCCGATCGTGGCGATCTCATCGGCCGGAATGCCGAGATGCTCGGCCAGGAAGGTCACGACCTGGCCCTTGTTGGCCTTGGGATGCGTCACATCGAGGTAATAGGGCTGCGAGCGGGCGGCACTCGCCTTCTTGCCGAGGGTTTCCTGCGCCGCCTTCTCGCAGGCCGCGACCTTGTCGTGGTCGTCGGACACGCCGACGATCTTCACCGCTTGGGCCAGATGCCGCTCGGTGAACTCCGGCACCTGCTTCGCCTCGAACTTGACCGTCCAGGCCTCGCGCGCGACATGCGGCGCCTCCGCGTCGCGGATCAGCCAATCCTCGGCGGTGTAGACCCAGGCGTCGAGTCCCCGGTCGAGAATGAGCTTCAACGCCGTCTCGGCCGTCTCGGGATCGAGCGCATGGCTTTCGATGACGGAAAGGTCGGGATTGACGAAGGCCCCGCCATTGAAACCGGCGATGGCGGATTGGAGCGACAGCGGCTCGATCAGCATGCTCATGCCGCGCGGCGGCCGGCCGCTGGTCAGCGCCAGCGTGATGCCGGCCTCGGCCATCTGGCGCGCCGCCGCCTTGGCCGTCGGGGTCAGGAGCTTCTCCTGCGTGACCAGGGTTCCGTCCACATCCGCTAGCAGAAGCCGGATGGTTTGTTGCTCGCTCATGATGATCGCTCCTGTCGACAGGTGTCTCATCTAAGTTCGTCGGCGGGGAAGATTCGTCACACCCGCCGCGACGCGAAGATCACCAGCAGCCCGGCGACGGCCAGAATGGCGCCGCGCGTGATCCAGGGCGACTGGTTGATCATGAAGCTCGTGGCCGGATAAGGGAAATAGCCGGTGCCCTGCCCGATCCAGATCAGACCGACCAGCATGGCGAGGCCGCCCACGATCAGCAGCGCGAGTCTGGGCATTTTCATGTCGCGTCTCCGGGTGCCTGCCGGCAGTATGTCGCCGGCCGCCCGTGCTGCCAAAGACAATTGCGCGTGATCGCGGCGCTCATGCCGGAGGAAATCGAACCTTTGTCCAAAACCGCCGCGTCCTTGGCCGTCGGGGCGGCCCTGTCGCTCCTGGCCGGTTGCGCCGCCTTGCCGCCCGCGCCGGCCCCGGCCCCCGGCGATGCCGTGGTCGCGGTCATCGAGCGCGGCTGGCACACGGATATCGGCCTGCCCGCGGACCGGATCGAAGGGCGGCTGGCGCCGCTGGCGCAGGCCTGGAAAGGTGCCGGCTTCCTCGTCTTCGGCTTCGGCGACCGGGAATATTACATGGCCCGCGAGGTGACCTTCGGCCAGACGATCGAGGCGCTGTTTCCCGGTCCGGGCGTAATCCTGGTGACCGGCCTCGGCACCACGCCAGAAGCGGCGTTCGGGGCCGGGAACGTCGTGATGCTGCATGTGCCCCAGGCAGGTTTCGACCGGATCGCCGATTTCGTCGCCCAAGCGCTCGACGAGCGCGGCGACGGCACGATCCGGCCCCTGGGCGCCGGGCCTTATCCGGGCAGCCTCTTCTACGCGTCGGGCGCCATCTATGATGCCTTCGACAATTGCAACGGCTGGACGGCGCTCGCCCTGCGCCGGGGCGGCCTGCCGGTCGATCCGGATCCGGTGCTGTTCGCGGGCCAGATCATGGGTCAGGCGCGGACGATCGCGGCGGCGCAGGGCGGGCCGAAGCCCGATAGCTGATCAGCAGGGCGACGGCGCGCCATTGGGGCAGACGACGGTCGTGCCGGGCGGTACGACGACCGTGGTCCGGTCCGGCGGCGGCGGACTGCTGCTGCTGATGCAGCCGGTCACGGCGAGCAGCATGGGGAGGACGAGCAGCTTCAGAAGAGTTTTCAAGGTACACTCCATTATTGAGCCGCCCTCTCTTCCGAGGCCGGCGTCCATTGTTTCTGGGTTCATCAATTCAACGACGCAGCGCGGCGTCGGATCGCTCATAGCAACGGCGAAATGCCACAACCGGTTCCGATAGCGGCACCGGCCGCAACCTTTCCGACAATCCGGCCGGCAACCGGGGATGCGACCGCGAGGCCTGCCACGGCTGTTGCATTCTCGCGCGCCCTGACACAGCTTAGGGGCCCGTTGGAAACCTGCGCGGAGCCTTTCATTTATGTCCGAGTCCCGGCCACGCGTCGGCCTGTTCGTCACCTGCCTCGTCGATATGATGCGGCCGAGCATCGGCTTCGCCGCGGTCAAGCTGCTGGAGCGCGCCGGCTGCGATGTCGAGGTGCCGCCCACCCAGACCTGCTGCGGCCAGCCCGCCTATAATTCCGGCGATCGCGCCGACACCAAGGCGATCGCCCGCAACGTCATCGACGCGTTCGAAGGCTTCGATTATGTCGTCGCCCCCTCGGGCTCCTGCGCCGGCATGATCCGCGAGCATTATCCGCATCTGTTCGAGGACGAGCCGGCGCTCTTCGCCCGCGCCCAGCATCTGGCCAAGCGCACTTACGAGCTGATCTCGTTCCTGGTCGATATTCGCGGCGTGACGGCGGTCGAGGCGCGCTATGACGGGACCGCGACATATCACGATTCCTGCTCGGGCCTGCGCGAGCTCGGCGTCAAGGAGCAGCCGCGCGCGCTGCTGCGCACGGTCGAGGGGCTGGCGCTGAAGGAGCTGCCGGACGCCGAGATCTGCTGCGGCTTCGGCGGCACCTTCTGCATCAAGTACCCGGACATCTCGGTCAAGATCGTCGACGACAAGGTCGCGGCCATCCGCAGCACCGGCGCCGACACGCTGTTGGCCGGCGATCTCGGCTGCCTGATGAACATGGCGGGGCGGCTGGCGCGCGAGGGCAGTCCCGTGCGCGTGCGTCATGTCGCCGAGGTGCTGGCCGACATGGCCGGCGAGGTCGCGCCCATCGGCGCGGCACGATAGGAGCGGCCGATGGAAGCGACCAGCCACGCCTTCAAGGACAATATCAAGGTAGCACTCAAGGACGCGACCCTGCAGCGCGCGCTCGGCAACATGAAGTCGGGCTTCATCGGCAAGCGCCTGGCCGTCATCAACAAGCTGCCCGAGTTCGAGCGGCTGCGCGAGGCCGCGCGCGACATCAAGAACCACACGCTCGAGCATCTGGATTATTATCTGGAGCGGTTCGAGACCAAGGTCATCGCCAATGGCGGCCATGTCCATTGGGCACGCACGCCCGAGGAGGCGCGGCAGATCATCCTGGATCTCTGCCGCACGGTCGACGCCAAGACCGTGACCAAGGGCAAGAGCATGATCGCCGAGGAGATCGCGCTCAACGATTTCCTTGAGGAAAAGGGGCTGGTGCCGATCGAGACCGATCTCGGCGAATATATCATCCAGCTGCGCCACGAGCCGCCGAGTCACATCATCGCGCCGGCGATCCATCTGATCAAGGAACAGATCGAGGATACGTTCCGCACCGTCCATACCGAGCTCGCGGCCGATCGCAAGCTGCCCGACGCCCGCGCGCTCACCGACGAGGCGCGCTCGATGCTGCGCCAGAAATTCCTCTCGGCCGATGTCGGCATCACCGGCGCCAATTTCCTCATCGCCGAGACCGGCTCGACGATCATCGTCACCAACGAGGGCAATGGCGATCTGACCCAGACGCTGCCCAAGATGCATATCGTTCTGGCGAGCCTGGAGAAGGTCGTGCCGACGCTGGAGGATGTCTCGACCATCCTCCGCCTGCTGGCGCGCTCGGCCACGGGGCAGGAGTTCTCCTCCTACACCACCGTCTCGACCGGCCCGCGCCGGGCGGAGGACCTGGACGGGCCGGGGCAGTATCACGTGGTGCTGCTCGACAATGGCCGCTCGGCCATGCTCGGCACCGAGTTCCAGGACATGCTGCGCTGCATCCGCTGCGCCGCCTGCATGAACCACTGCCCGGTCTATGCCTCGGTCGGCGGCCATGCCTATGGCTGGGTCTATCCGGGCCCGATGGGCTCGGTGCTGACGCCGAGCCTGATCGGCGTCGAGGAAGCGGGCAACCTGCCCAACGCCTCGACCTTCTGCGGCAAATGCGAGAGCGTCTGCCCGATGAAGATCCCGCTGCCCAAGATGATGCGGCATTGGCGCGAGCGCGAATGGGACAAGAAGCTGAACCCGCCGCGCTATCGCGCCGGAATGAAGCTCTGGGCATTCTTCGCGAAACGGCCGGCGCTCTATCGCTTCGCCACCGGGCTCGCCACCCGCGTGCTGGGCACGCTCGGCCGCGGCCGCGGCCGCTTCAGCAGCCTGCCCTTGGCCGGCGGCTGGACCAAGGGGCGGGATTTCCCGGCGCCCGAAGGCCGCAGCTTCCACAGCCTGTGGGCCGAGCGCCAGCAGCAGCGGAAGGCGGCCTGAGCCATGAGCGCACGCGACCAGATCCTGGGCGGCATCCGCAAATCCCTGAAGCGCGAGGCGCTCGGCCCCGACCGGGCGGCCGCCCTCGAGGCGCGGCTCACGGGCCGGCAGCGCAACATCATCCCGGCGCGCACCACCGTGCTCGACGATGCCGGGAGGGTCGAGCTGTTCGTTCGCATGGCCGGCGAGGTCCAGACCAGCTTCAGCCGCGTCGCGACGCCGGCCGAGGTGCCGGGCGCCGTCGCCGACTATCTCGCCCAGAACAATCTGCCGGCCGAGATCGCCATGGCGCCCGACCCGGCGCTCGACGCCTATCCCTGGCAGGAGCGGCCGCTGCTCAGCATCAGGCGCGGCAAGGCCGAGGACAAGGACCCGGTCAGCGTCACGCCCGCCTTCGCCGGCATCGCCGAGACCGGCACGCTGATGCTGGTCTCGGGCCCGGACACGCCCACTACGCTCAACCTCATGCCCGACACCCATATCGTGGTGATGCGGGAAGACCAGATCGTCGGCCCCTATGAAGAGGCCTGGGACCGGCTGCGCGCCCGCCAGGGCGACAAGCCGCTGCCGCGCACGGTCAATTTCATCACCGGCCCGTCGCGGACCGGCGATATCGAGCAGCGGATCGAGCTGGGCGCCCACGGCCCGCGCCGGCTCCATATCGTCCTGATCGAGGAGCCCAAGACCCAATCATGAGCGGGGCTCCGGCGGGACGCAGGCGCAGGCTGGTCAGTGCCGGCGAAAGAGCGCTCTGGCGCTTCGCCGTGCGCGATGCCGAGCCGCTGGCGGGCCGCGCGCCCGATCCGGCGCCCGCACCGGAGAAGCAGGCCGCCGCCGTTCTCCCACCGCCCCCGGCGGCTGTGGCCGCCCCCGCTCCGACCAAGCCCATGCCGAAACCGATCGCACTGCCCATGCTCGGCCATCGCAGCACGCCCGGGCTCGACGCCCGGACGAGCGAGCGGCTGAAGCGCGGCCAGTTGCCGATCGAGGGCCGGCTCGACCTCCACGGCTTGACGCAGGACGAGGCGCGGCGGGCGCTCGACGGCTTCATCGCCGAGGCCTATGCCAAGGGCCGGCGCGCCGTGCTGATCATCACCGGCAAGGGGCTGAAGCCGCGCCACGACTATGAGGATCCCTGGCACGGCGCCGGGCGCGGCATCCTCAAGCAGGCGACGCCGCGCTGGCTGAACGAGGCGCCCAACCGCGCCCGCGTGCTCGCCTTCACCGAGGCGCAGGCCCGCCATGGCGGCAGCGGCGCGCTCTATGTGCTGATCCGGCGGCAGCGCGAATGACGCCGTTCGGGGCCAAGCTGCGCGACCTGCGCGCGGCGCGCGGCCTGACCCTCACGCAGATGGCCGCCGATCTCGGCCTCTCGGCCGCTTATCTCTCCGCGCTCGAGCATGGCAGGCGCGCCCGGCCGACACCGGGGCTGGTGCGCCAGATCTGCGCCTATTTCGGCATCATCTGGGACGATGCCGACGAGCTGCAGGCGATCGCCCAGCGCTCGCGCCCGCGCGTCACGGTCGATACCGGCGGGCTCAGCCCACGCGCGACCGAGCTCGCCAACCTGCTGGCCGAACGCATCGGCCGGCTGTCGGACGCGGCGATCGAGGAGGTGATCGAGGCGATCGAGCGGGCGACCGGGCCGGAGGCGAGGTGATGGCGGGGCCGGCCCTTTGGAAGCCTGCCCGAACCTCTCGGAACATCGAAGACAACGATTGCTGAAGCCGATCGGCATCGAGCGAAAGAAGCCGCAATACCATGCCACCCAGAACGTCCGTACCGCATTCCAAGGTTGGCCTGCGAGATCTGCTCTTCGCGGTCCGCGGCTCGATCGTCCCTCATATCGCGCTGCGCGTCATCGTGTTGACCGCGCTCTCCTGCGGCGTGGTCTATTGGGTAACCTCGCACGACGATCCGTTCGCGGGGCTCGGAACGGCGCCGTTCACCCTCATCGGCATTTCCATCTCGATCTTCATGAGCTTTCGCAATAACGCCTGCTACGACCGCTGGTGGGAAGGGCGTCGGCAGTGGGGCCATTTGGTCGTGGCGGCACGATCGCTCGTGCGCGAGACGATGCCCTTCCGTTCGAAGGAAAGGCGAGAGCGGATATTGCGCAGCCTGTGCGGATATACCCACGCCCTGGCCGCCCGGCTGCGGGGCCTGGACGAAGCGGCAGCCGCCCGCGCATGGCTGCCGGCTCGGGCGGACGGGTTTTCAGCGGGCGCGAATGTTTCGAACGCGATCTTGAACGATATCGGCCGGGAGCTTTCGAGCCTGGCCGAAGACGGCGAGATCAGCGAGTGGCGCTACACCATGCTCGAAGCGCGGCTGGTCGAGATCAGCACCGTGCAAGCCGCCTGCGAGCGGATCAAGAATACCCGCCTGCCCTTCGCCTATACGCTGCTCATCCATCGGACGACTTACGCTTTCTGCTGCCTGCTGCCGTTCGGGCTGGCGACGCATCTCGGATGGGGCACGCCCGTGATCGTCGCCGTGGTCAGCTACACCTTCTTCGGCCTCGACGCGATCGGGGACCAACTGGAAGATCCATTTGGAAAGGATGACAATGACCTGCCGCTCGACGAACTCGTCCGCATCGTCGAGGACGACATATCGGCGGGTCTCGATGCCTAGGGAATGCGCCCGAGCCCCCGATATACTTTTTATTAAATTCCGCGCTGCTACCCTGCCCGCAGTGGAGCAATTTCGAGGATCGCCATGGCAGAGGATCTGCGCCAGGCCGATTTGTCCAACCTGACGTTGAAACAGATGAATGCCGAGCAGCGGGCCGAGATGCGCCGCCGTCTCGAAACCTTCGTCGACGCCTTCGCCGCCCGGCCGGTGAGCAAGCCCAGCACCGACAAGCCCCGCACGCGCAAATGGGTGCCGGGGATGAAGCGTTAGACCGCGATGACTTTAGGTCGAATCGGCCTAAAGTCTGAATCGCTGTCTTGTCATCAGGCCCTATCGCGCCGTCACCTCGATCGAACCGGTCATGCCGAACATGGAATGCAGCAGCTCGGTGCATTCGAGCGGATAGTCGCCGGGCTTGGCCGGCACCAGATCAACCTCCGCCGTCTGATGTGCCGCGACCGTGACGCCGCCATCGTCGATCGCGGCACTCGCCGGTCCGAAGCTCGATCCGGCGAACAGTTCCGGCGCCGAGAAATTATGCTCGCTGCCGGATTCGTTGACGAGCAGCAGGCGCACCGACCGGCCGGCACGCAGTGACAGATTTTCCGGCTCGAAGGCGAAGTCGCTCATCCGCACCGTGATCGCCTCGGCCGCCTTCCAGTCTATGGTCGGCGCCGCCGATTGCCGGCCCTGATCCAGGGACGACGGCTCGCCGCCGCAGCCGGCGAGCATGAGAAGCGCGACGAGGCCCACGCGAAATCTGATCATTTACCCTCCGTACCTGTCGTCATCCGTCCCTCAGAAGCTCCGTTCGAGACTGAGCGCCACGAAATCGAATTGCTGAAGCAACGGCCCGGCCGCACTCGCGTCGAGCGGCACGACGGCGTTCTTGGAATGCCCGAAATAATGCGTGATGTCGAATTCCGCGCGCCACACCTGATCGAACGTCGCGGCGATGCCGAGGCTGACATCGCCGGTGCCGCGATTCATGGTCGAATCGACCGAGGAGACGCCGAGGAAATTGAAACCGAACCCAATCGGCAGGGTGAGGTCGAGGCGCGGCAACACCTGGAAGAATTGCGGCTCGAAGACGGTTCGGAAGCCGGCGGCGAAGCGCGTCCTGCCGGGTGCCAGCGCGCCTTCGTTGGCGGTGACGGCGACGCGGTCGTTCGCGGCGATCTCGGCCGTCCAGCTCGCACCGCCGGGCAGGAAGGAGAAGGGCGGCACCGGATAGTTCCAGGAGAGCTGGGCATGCACCGTATCGCCGACCGGATAGAGCGGATGATCGTTGTTGTCGGCTTGCGCGCCGGGCGGCACCAGGACGCCGCCGGTGACCAGCGGCATGTTCCAGCGCCCTGACACTTCGCCGCCGATGGTCGCCGGCCCGAGCGGCCCCGACATGCTGGCGCCGATGAGGCCGATGCCCTTGGGATATGTGAGCGTATAGGAGCCGAGGCCGCCGGCCGCGGCCGGGGCGCGCAGATAGGCGATCGGGCTCTTGGTATTGAAGCTCAACCCGTAAAGGCCGTAGTCGATGTCGCCGCGCTGCAGCTTGAGCGCCGCCCCGAACTGATCGGTCGAGCCCGGCGTCTGGTCGCGCGCGCGGGAAAACAGCGTCGGCCCGAGGCCCGGCAGGTCGAGGCCGATCAGCCGGAGATTGTCGGCACCGATGACGTCGGCATCGCTGGCATAGGCGTTGTAGGGGCTGATCTGACTGCGCCGCCATTCGAACTGGTAGTAGAGATCGACGGCGAGGCCGTTGGCCGGCTGCCACGAGGCCGAGATCTGGTTCACCGGCAGGAAGGCATCGCTCGACTGATAGGAGGCGACCGCCTGGTAAAGATATGAATCGACCGGGACCTGACCCGCGGCGATGCCGTTCTCGGTGAAGAACAGGCTCTCGCCCCAGAGCAGCGCGTGCCGACCGAGCCGGAACGACACCGGCTCGTCATCGGCGATCATCGCCTTGCCGTAGAAGAAGAGATCGCGCAGATCGACGGCGCCGTCGCCGGTCTGCGGCGAATGAAGGACGATGAGCCTGCGCCCGGCGAGATCAGGCGCCAACACCACCGGCAGATTGTCGCTGGTCTGCTTGTCGTATTGCCAGTCGTACCAGCTATCCACCGTGGCATGCAGGCCGAAATCGCCGGCGCCGATATCGAGCTCGGTCCACCAATCGAAGCGGCGGGCGGTAGCGCCGTAGGGTTGCTGGCAATCCTGCGTCGACAGCAGCGCCGGGCCGCTCGCTTGGAGATCGCAGCGGCGGCCATGCGGCGAGCTTTGGCCGACGACATCCTGAGCGGCACCGAAACGGATCGTGTTGTCCCAATCGATCTCGAGCCCGAGGCCGTTGTCGATCTGTCCCGCCAGCGCCCCGCCGCACAAGGCAAGGGTGAGGCTGGGGGGCCCGAGCCGCTTGAACAATGATTTGCCGGGCCCCAGATTGACCGTCACGCCGGTATCACTCCCGCCCTCCAGGAACCTCGATGCGCAGATCTTCGGTTATCGCGATGCTGGCCGGCATGTCCATTCCGATAATGCTTTCGGCCGAGGCGGCGCCGGAGGATGCGGCCCAGAGGCTCGGCGGTCCCTTGACGCCGCTCGGCGCCGAGCGGGCCGGCAATGCCGATGGCAGCATTCCGGCCTGGACCGGCGGCTATGTCACCGCTCCCGACGGCTATGTCCAGGGCCAGCCGCGGCCCGACCCGTTCGCCGCCGACCAAAAGCTGTTCTCGATCACAGCGGCGAACTATCGCCAATATGCCGACAAGCTGCCCGAAGGACAGCGGGCGCTTTTCGAGAAATTCCCGGACTATCGGATGGATATCTATCCGACCCGGCGCAGCGCCGCCGCCCCGCAGCGCGTCTATGACGCGATCGCCGCCAATGCGAGCCGCGCCCATGCCGCCCCCGAAGGTATCCGCTACGGTGTCGTTGGCGCCGCCGGCGGCATCCCCTTCCCGATTCCAACCGACGGCTACCAGGTGGTGTGGAATCATCTGCTCGCCTTCTGGGGACCGGCCCGCGAGGACGAGATCCGGAACTATTTCATGTCGTCGGACGGGTCGCTCGACCTGACCAACGAATATAGCGAGATCGTCGATTTCCCGTACTATTACCCGGACGCCACCGCCGCCGGATTCGGCCCGTACTTCTTTCAGCGCCGCGAGGTGAGCGCGGCGCCGGCCTCGCTCGCCGGCCGTGCCTACCTGTCCTGGCAGCCGAGCGACATCGCCCGCGACCATCTCCAGGCCTGGCAATATCTGCCGCGCGAGCGGCGGGTGCGCAAATCGCCGACGCTCTCCTACGACACGCCGACGCCGGATGGCGCCGGGGTCGAGAGCTTCGACGATTACTACATCTTCAGCGGCAGCCCCGACCGCTATGATTTCAAGCTGGTCGGCAAGCGCGAGATGTATGTCCCCTACAACAACAACCGCTTCCACGGTCTGCCGATCGCCCAGGCCGCCGGCCCGCACCATGCCAATCCGGACACGCTGCGTTACGAGCTGCATCGCGTCTGGGTCGTCGACGGCACGCTGCTTCCCGGCGAACGCGACACCGTCTCGCATCGCCGGCTCTATATCGACGAGGATAGCTGGTTCGCCGTCTACAGCGATTGCTGGGACGCCGACGGCCATCTGTGGAAATTCAGCCACGGCACGATGTATCTGGTGCCGGATCTGCCGGCGGTCGTCCTGGGCAGCCAGTTCATCTACGATCTGCTCGGCGGCGGCTACGTCCTGGCCTTCACCTTCAACGACGAGAAGACGCAGTTCCGGCAGACGGCGCCGCATCCGCCCAGCGATTTCTCGCCGGAGACGCTGGCCGCGACGGGCGAGCGCTGAGGGCGTCTTTCCCGGAAGCCCCGCGGTGCCGCCCATCCGGTCAGAAGTTCAGATCGGCATAGGTCAGGCTCGCCACGCGCAGCATCTCCTGCGACGGCATCTCACCGACCATGACCGCGCCCAGCTCCTCATTCTCCCAGACGCAAATGCGCTTGGCGCCGCGCTCCAGCAGCTCGAACCGGTCGGGGCCGCTCGGGCGGCTCAGATAGACGGTGAAGAGCCGGCCCGCCTTGTCGTGATAGCGCAGCTGGACCGAGGCACGATGCCCGGCGTCGTTATAGAGATCGACGCCGGCCAGGGCGAAGCCGGCCTTGCCGAGATCGGGCAGCTTGACCGGCTGGGCCAGCGCCTCCTGCAGCAGCCGGTCGCGCGCCGCCTCGTCCCCCGCCGCCTCCGCATCATATTGCTTCGCCGCCGCGAGCGCCCCGCTGCGGGCGGCCAGCGCTTCGGCGACCGGCATTTCTTCGCCGCCGAGCCACAGCGACGTTGCCAGCCAGGCGCAGACCAGGCCCGCGGCCAGGGCCGGAACGCCCCACAGCCAGCGGTGCCGCGGCGCCGGCCGGACGGGCCTGCCCTCGACCGCCCGCACGAGCGCGGGCGGCACCGGTCGATCGATCAGCGGCCCGAATAGTGCCGCCAGCCGCGCCTGATCGGCACGATAATGCTCGACACGCGCCGCCAATGCCGCATCGGCGGCGATTCGGGCCGCAACGATATCGGCCCGCGCGGCATCGAGTTCGCCATCGATGAAGGCGTGCAGATCGGCTTCGGGAATCTGGTTTTCGCTCATGGCCTGCCAGCCTTTCCGGCATCGGGCCGCTCTTGCGCCTCGGCCCGTTCGAGTGCTGCGCGCAGATGGTCCCGCGCGCGAGCCAGACGCGACATGACGGTTCCGACCGGCACCATCAACTCCTCCGCAATTTCTCGATAACTCAGCCCTTCAAGGCCTATCAAGAGTAGAATCTGCCGGTGATCGGGGCTGAGCGTATCGAGCGCCTTGATGAAATCCAGTGCATCCGTCCGCTCGCCGGGCGGCACGGTGAGCTCTAGCGTCTCGAGCGCGTCATCGATATCGACGGTGACGCCGTGCCCGCGCCGCTGGCGGAGCCCGTCGATATGGAGATTGTGCAGGATGGTCCGGAGCCAGCCGAACAGCCGCTGAGAATCCTTGAGGGTTTCCCGGTTGCGCAAGGCGCGCTCGATACTGTCCTGCACCAGATCGTCGGCCATGGCGCGATCGCCCGCCAGGGCTATGGCATAGCGGCGCAGTCGCGGCAGCTGCGCCAGCAGCTGGGCGGCAAAGCTATCGCCGGAAGCGATCGCCGAATCGGCTGGTTGCGGTTTCGGCACGAACCGATGGAGCACTGATCAACACCGCTATCGGCCGGCACAGCGCGCCGACCGCAGTTGGAATGGACGGGCCTTGGACGGCCCTTGCTGAAGACGGCGGAAGGGCCGGTTCTATTCCATCGGCCCCAATACGAGGCCGACAGCCGCATTCTCCGCCGGCGAGGCGTTCCAATAGCCGTATTTCTCGACCGACCGGAGAAACGCCGCGCTCGTCTCCGGCGCGGGCGGAAAGAGCGGTCGCGCATCGGCCGGCATCGGCCGGCCGATCTCGCGGAAGAAACGGCCGATGCGATTGGTCGAGACGACGGTAATCAGCGCCGGCTCGTCCGAGAAATTGCGGAAAGCATGCTTGGCATGGCTGGGGACATGGAAGACATCGCCGGGGGCGAGACGAAGCCAGCGCGCCTCCGCCCCCGCCAGCGAGAGCCCTTCGAGACTGCCGGACCGCAGGATAAAGGTTTCCGGATCGGCGTGGCTATGCAGCGGGACGACGATGCCCGGCGCCAGCACGCCGTGCATGACGCAGGGGAAATCGTCCGGCTCTCCGAGCCCCGGCACCGTCATGAATTCGATCTTGGCGCCGAGCACGTCGAAGCTTTCAAGTTGCCCCGTATCGATGCGCCGGGCCACAGGTGCGTGCGGGGTAGAGCCTGCCATTCGATCATCCTCGCGGTTCGATGCCGGGGCCGGCGAATGCCGGGCCCCATCGGTCGCGAAGATTTGAGCGGACTGAACTACAGCGCGATGTCGGCACAGAAGGATCGCGTTACCGCTGTAGCGGACGCGAACCTTCGGCGGTGGTCGATTCGGCTTGAAGTCATCGCGGTCAGTGCGTCGTCACCGCGACGCTGGAGGAGCCGCGCACGATGCCGTTGCTGTCGGTGAATTGCGCGAACAGGCGGCTGGCCTCCGGCGAGAACGGAATATCGCCCTCGGCGGTGACGAAGACGGAGAAGGTCGGAGTGGCCTCGTTCGCAATATTGAGCGTGAGGCTCGAAGCTGGAGGCGCAAGACATTGCGAGGCGGTGCCGGTCTGGCACACGGCAACAGTGAGCGGCAGGCCGGCGCCAGCGTCGTTGACGCTGAGCGTCAGCGGTCCGGCCGAGCCGAGATTCTCTGTGGCCAAGGCGAAGGCTCCGACGCCCGCGCTGCCGGCGATATGGACGGTTCCGTCATTGGCCGCCGTGGCAATGAGGGCGATCACGTCCGGCGTCGGCGTCGCGGAATCGGAGAAGGCGAGCGAATTGATCCCGGTGAAGATCGTCGCTGGCATCATGCCCTGGCAGGAATAGACGAAATCGAGCGTGGCCGCATCGACCGCCGCCGCCGGAGTCATCGCCACCAGGAAGCTCTGCGTGCCGTCGTTTGCCGCGATCGATGCCGGCACGTCCAAAGCGCCGGTCACATGGTTGTTGCTAGGATTGGTGATCTGGAAATGGGCGTTGAGCTGAGTGGACGGGTCGGCCGCCGGCTCGATCGTGCAGCCATTTGCCTGAACGGGATTCGGGTTGATGATGGTAGCGAACACGGTGGCCGTGCTCCCGAGCGTGATCGACCGGCTCGAAGGCAGCATGGCGGAAACGAGGCCGGGCGCCACGAGCGGTGCTACGCCGGAGAAGGAGCAAGGCCCGAGCTTGGAACCGGTGCTCCAGCAGCTGGTGAACGCACCGGAAGGAGCCGGCACCGACGGCGTTGAAACCTGACCGCCAGGGTTGATCATCGCCATGACGTCATTGGCGAAATCGAAATCGGGATTGGATCCGTTGACGGCGACGGAATTGAAAGTTGTCTGCGAGAAATCGGCGAGCGGGAAAATGGTCTTATCGTCTGATTCGGTCGGCGCCTCGGTGATCCATTCCGCCGACGCCAGGAGCGAGGCATAGTCGACAGACTTCGTGAAGGTCCAGCCTTGCGTCTGGTCGACCAGGACGAGGAGCCAAGTTTGGGTCGACGCGGTGCAATTCGCGACACATTGCACCGACGCGGTCATCTCGTCTCCGGGGGCGATTGGCTGATTTATAACGACCGAAATGGCCGGAAGCATTTCGAACCAAGCGAAATAGTCGGTCGACCCATCGGAAAACGCATCCTGCTCGGTACCGATCTGGATGAGGCCCGGATCGTTGTCATGCAGGCCGCCGATACCGACCCAATTGGAAGAAGCCTCCTGCGTCACGCCCGCCGCGGCACCGGCGAAGCTGACGTTCGGCACCACCCAGCTGCCCTGGACGGACGTATAGGGCGGCGCTTCATCGGCGGTATATCCGGACCAGTTCATGGATGAGCGGATCTCAATATCGGCATCGCTCAGATGCGGAAACGGCCGCATCCTGCCCGCGTGAACCGTCCTGTGCTGGAGCGTGGCCTTCGTCTGGGCCACGACCGAAGGTCCGAGGCCGAGAAATATCGCCGCCAGGATCATCCAGCGGATCTGCGGTAGGAGGCGTCTTGACATGGGCACCGGTCACATTTAGTTGACGCTACATATTTATCGCAAGAGTAGCATTCTGACCAGCCCGGCCGCGTCAAGCTCGATCAAGAATCGGAGAGTGGCCGGTTCGGCTTGATCACCTTTGTTCCTCGCAGGGCGGCGACGATCTCAGCGATCGACCATCAGAAGGATGGTTTTGCCGGGATCGAGAGGGATTGGCATGATATTCCTTGCGCAATATGTCCGGCGCTGCGGACGCATCTGGACGGAACGGCATCATGATCCGCGTCACGCCGCACATTTTCCTCGCCGAGGAGGAGATCGTGGAGAGCTTCGTGCGCGCCTCCGGTCCCGGCGGCCAGAACGTCAACAAGCTCTCGACCGCGGTCGAGCTGCGTTTCGACGTGCGCAACTCGCCCTCCCTACCCGAGCCGGTCCGCGCCAAGCTGGCCGCCCTCGCCGGACGGCGCCTGACCCAGGAAGGCGTGCTGGTCATCTTCGCTCAGGAATATCGCTCGCAGGAGCGGAACCGGCAGGCGGCTCTCGACCGGCTGATCGATCTGATCCGAACCGCGGCGACCCCCGTGAAGTCCCGCCGCCCGACCCGCCCGACGCTGGGCTCGGTCCGGCGCAGGCTGGAGGAGAAGAACCACCGCGCCTCGATCAAGAAGCTGCGCACGCGCGACGATCGGGATTGATCCCACTGGACGCTCATGCCGATCGGAGTCATTGAAAGGCATGAACGCTCTCTCCTACCTCTCCGGCTTCGGGAACGAATTCGCGACCGAGGCGGTGCCGGGCAGCCTGCCCGCCGGGCAGAATTCGCCCCAGCGCGTGGCCCACGGCCTCTATGCCGAGCAGCTTTCGGGCACGGCCTTCACGGCCCCCCGCGGCGAGAATCGGCGATCCTGGCTCTATCGCATCCGGCCGAGCGCCGATCACGGCGCCTATAGGCCGCTCGCCCAACCCGCGCTGCAGGCGGCGACGGCGCCGCCGACGCCCAACCGGCTGCGCTGGGATCCGCTGCCGATCCCGGACGAGCCCACGGATTTCGTCATGGGCCTCGCCACCATGGCCGCGGCCGGCGATCTCACCGACGGCATCTCGGTCCATCTCTACCGGGCGAACCGGCCGATGCGCGACCGGGTTTTCTTCGATGCCGATGGCGAGCTGCTGATCGTGCCGCAGCAGGGAAGGCTGCTCTGCGTCACCGAGCTCGGCCGGCTCGAGGTGGCGCCGGGCGAGATCGCGGTCATCCCGCGCGGCGTGCGCTTCCGCGTCGAGCTGCCGGACGGTTCGGCGCGCGGCTATGTCTGCGAGAACCACGGCGCCCTCTTCCGCCTGCCGGAGCTCGGGCCGATCGGTGCCAACGGTCTCGCCAACCCGCGCGACTTCCTGACGCCGGTGGCCGCCTACGACGAGAGCGGGCCGGTCGAGCTGGTGCAGAAATTCCAGGGCGGGCTGTGGGTGACAGCGCTCGATCATTCGCCGCTCGACGTCGTCGCCTGGCACGGCAATTACGCACCGTACAAATACGACCTCGCCCGCTTCAACACGATCAACACGGTGAGCTTCGACCATCCCGACCCGTCGATCTTCACGGTGCTGACCGCGCCCTCCGACACGCGCGGCACGGCTAATGCCGATTTCGTCGTCTTCCCGCCGCGCTGGATGGTGGCCGAGCACACGTTTCGGCCGCCCTGGTTCCACCGCAACGTCATGAACGAGTTCATGGGCCTGATCCACGGCGCCTATGACGCCAAGGCCGGCGGCTTCGTGCCCGGCGGCGCCAGCCTGCATAGCTGCATGTCGAGCCACGGGCCGGATGTGGCGAGCCACGCCAAGGCGGTCGAGGCGGAGCTGAAGCCGGTGAAGATCGACAATACGCTGGCCTTCATGTTCGAGACCCGGCAGGTGCTGAGGGCCACGCCATTCGCGTTGGAAACCCCCGCCCTACAGCGGGATTACGATGCCTGCTGGCAGGGCTTCCCGCGGAACTTCACGGCGTGAGCGCGCTCGACCACACCCATGACCCGGCCAAGCGGAGCTGGGTCGCCGGAGCGGATGACGGCGATTTCCCGTTGCAGAACCTGCCCATCGGCCTGTTCAGCCCGGCGGGCGGCGAGCCGCGCGGTGGCATCGCGATCGGCGACCGCATTCTCGATCTCGCCGGCGCGGTCGAGGCCGGCCTTTTCCACGGCAAGGCGGCGGAAGCAGCCGAGGCCGCTGCCGGCAGCACGCTCAACGCCTTCCTGGCGCTAGGACGGGCGGGACGCACGGCGCTGCGCCGGCGTCTGTTCGAGCTCCTAGAGGCCGGAAGCCCGGATCGGCATCGGGTCGAAACGCTGCTGCATGACAGTGCCGCCTGCCGGCTCCATGTCCCGGCGCTGATCGGCGACTACACCGATTTCTATGCCGGCATCCATCACGCGACCGCCGCCGGCAGCCTGTTCCGTCCCGACAGCCCGCTGATGCCGAACTATAAATATGTGCCGGTCGGCTATCACGGCCGCTCCTCCTCCGTCCGCGTGTCGGGCGAGGCGGTGCGGCGGCCGAACGGCCAGCGCAAGCCGGCGCGCGAGGAGGTGCCGAGCTTCGGCCCGTCGCGCAATCTCGATTACGAGCTGGAGCTGGGCATCTGGATCGGCCCCGGCAACGCGCTGGGCGAACCGATCCCGATCGCGGAGGCGGCCGAGCATATCGCCGGATTCTGCCTGCTGAACGATTGGTCGGCCCGCGACATCCAGGGCTGGGAGGCGCAGCCGCTCGGCCCCTTCCTGGCCAAGAATTTCAGCACCTCGATCTCGCCCTGGATCGTGACACCGGAAGCGCTGGCGCCGTTCCGCGCGGCCCAGCCGCCGCGGCCCGAGGGCGACCCGGCGCCGCTCGACTACCTGCTGGACGAGACCGACCAGGCTGAGGGCGCGCTCGATATCGACCTGGAAGTCACCCTGACCGTGCCCGGCCAGCCGGCGCATCTGCTGTGCCGCAGCAATGCCCGATATCTCTACTGGACCGTGGCGCAGCTTCTGGCGCATCACGCCAGCGGCGGCTGCAATCTGCAGCCGGGCGACCTGTTCGGCTCCGGGACGATCTCCGGCCCGAGCAAGGATAGTGCCGGCTGCCTGCTGGAGCTGACTCGCGGCGGGCGCGAGCCGGTGGCGCTCGCGGGCGATCTCATGCGTCGCTTTCTCGAAGATGGCGACGAGGTGGTGTTCCGCGCGTCCTGCCGGCGCGACGGCTATGTGCCGATCGGTTTCGGCGAGTGCCGCGCGCGGATCCTGCCGGCAAGAACCTAACCGACCCGGATCACCGGCTCGGCCTCGACCGGGAAATTGACCGAGCTGGCGATGAAGCATTTTGCATGCGCCTCGTGATGCAGCGCCGCCGCCCTGGCCGCGTCGCCGCCAGCCGCGATGGTCACTTCCGGACGCAGCGTCACGCGCGTGAAGCGGCCGCCGCCATCGGCCGTCTCCTCCATCTCGCCCTCCGCCCGATCGACATAGCCGGTCACGTTAATGCCGCTTTCCGAGGCCAGGTGCAGATACCAGAGCTTGTGGCAGGCCGAGAGCGACGCCACCAACAGCTCCTCCGGATTCCAGCGCGCGGGATCGCCTCGAAACGCCGGGTCCGAGGAGCCGGGAATGGCGGGCTTGCCCTCGCCCCGGATCTCGTGCGCGCGCTCGTAGCCGCGATAGCTCGCGGTACCGGTGCCGGTATTGCCGGTCCAGACGATCGTGGCTCGATAATGATGCTGCTTGGCCGCCATGCCTTCCTCCCCGTCGCTGCGTGCCATCCTAACGGAGATATCGGCCGATAACGCGCGCGTCACGACAATGTCAGCCGTTCGCGGCCGTCATCCCTGATAAGGGTTTCGGGCCAAACCATCTCGTGCATTTCGACGGTAGGATTTCGGATATGGATGAAGCGACAGAACTCCTCCGGCTTTCCTTCCAAGCACGCCTGAAACGAAAAATGGGCGATCCCGATCGCTATGTGAAGCTGGGCGACGATTCGGCGCTGTTTCTGGTCGACAAGCGGCACCCCGCGTTCAACACGCTCGTCATCGGCCCGGAGCAGGAGGCGGCGCGCGTTCTGCGCGACGGCCTGGACATCCTCAGGACGCGCGGCTATCCGGCCACCGTCCAATTCGCTGAATCGGTCGCCTCGGCGCTGCATCCGGAGGCGGAACGGCACGGACTGACACTGCAGGACAAAATGCCGGTGATGGTCTTTCGGCCGACGGCCGCGCTCCCGTTCCCGGACGATGTCGAGGTTCAAGCGGCTGGGGATGCGGTTCTCCTCAGAAGTGCCATGGAAGTGATCACCGCCGTCACCGAGCTGCCGCTCGAGTTGCTGCTGCGCGTGACCGACCGCATTGACGATGTCGAGTGCTTCATCGGTTCGAAAGACGGCGAGATCATGAGCACGGTCACCTTGACGCGGCTCGGCGATACCGCCCTTATCTCGGCGATGGTGACGCTGCCGGCGCATCAGCGCAAAGGCGTCGGCCGGGCCTTGCTCTCCCGCGCCATCGAGCTCTATCGGACCCGCGGCGTGCAGCGCTTCTTCCTGAGCGCAACGCCGGCCGGCTTCCCGATGTATGAGCGGCTCGGCTTCAAGACGATCTCCCATCACGAGCACTGGTCGTTCGAGCCGGCTTCTTGATCTAAGCGACCCGCTCCGCCGCAAAGACCTGGCTCGGCCGCACCAGCTCAGCCTGCGCCGCGACGAGCTGGATCTCGCGTTCGCCCGACCGGGCGGTTGCGTCCAGCACGCCGAAGAGGGCGGAGCTCGCCTCCGACAGGGCGCGATCGACCGCGCCGCTCCGGAGCAGATGCCCGAGAAAGAGCGCCGCCAGCGCATCGCCCGCGCCACTGACGCTCAAAGGCAGCAGCGGCGTTTCGACCAGCCAGGCGCCGTCGCCGGTCGAGGCCAGGAGGCCCATCCGGTCCGCCCTCCGCTGGAAGCTGGTCAGCAGCACGATCTTCGGCCCCATGGCGCGAAGCGCAGCGCAGGCCTCCAGCGCCGCCTCGAGGCTCGCAGCAGGGCGGCCGGTCAGAAATTCCAGCTCGAACCGGTTGGGCGTCGCGATATCGGCCGCCGGAATGGCCCGGTCGCGGAAGAATTCGGGCAGGCCGGGGCGGACATAGAAGCCGTCGCCGATATCGCCCATGACCGGATCGCAGCACCAGAGCGCCTGCGGGTTGGCGGCCTTGACCGCGGCCACGGCATCGAGCACGACCTCGCCCATATCCTCGCTGCCGAGATAGCCGGTCAATACCGCCGGGCAGCGCGGGAACAGGCCGCGCTCGCCGATACCCTCGATCACCGCCCGCACCTCCTCGGCGGTGCCGACCCGGCCGCGCCAGCTCTCATAGCCGGTATGGTTGGAGAATTGCACCGTGTTGACCGCCCAGGTCTCGAAGCCCAGCCTTTGCAGCGGGAAGACGGCGGCGGCATTGCCGACATGGCCGTAGGACACCCAGGATTGAATGGTCAGAATACCGTCCATATCACGCTCTCGCCGCCTTCGATCGCCGCCTGTATGGTGGCGAACCAAGACTAAGATCATCGACCGAGGAACGCCAATGCCCGCCGAAGCCCGCCCCCGTCGCAGTATGCTCTACATGCCCGGCGCCAATCCGCGCGCGCTGGAAAAAGCGCGCGGGCTCAAGGCGGATGCGCTGATCTTCGATCTCGAGGATGCGGTGACACCGGACGCCAAGCCGGGGGCGCGAAACATCGTGGCCGAGGCGGTGGCGCAAGGCGGCTACGGCAAGCGCGAGCTGCTGCTGCGGGTGAACGGGCTCGACACGCCCTGGGGCCATGACGACCTCGTGGCGGCGGCCACGCTCGGCATCCACGGCGTGGTGCTGCCCAAGATCGAGAGCGCCGCCACCGTTCGGCAATCGCTCGCCATCCTCGACCGCGCCGGGGCGCCCGAGGATCTGCCGGTCTGGTGCATGATGGAAACGCCGCTCGCCATGCTGCGCGCCGACGAGATCGCCGGCGCCGGTCCGCGCGTCGCCGGGCTGATCATGGGCACCTCGGACCTCGCCAACGATCTCCATGCCCGGCACACGCGCGAGCGGCTGCCGCTCATCACCGGGCTCGGCCTGTCGCTGCTGGCGGCGCGCGCCCATGGGCTCGCCATCCTCGACGGCGTCTATCTCGATCTCGGCGACGATGTGGGCTTCGTCCAAAGCTGCCGCCAGGGCGTGGAGCTGGGCTTCGACGGCAAGACGCTGATCCATCCGAAGCAGCTCGATGCCGCCAACGCGGCGTTCGGCCCGACCGAGGCCGAGCTCGACCAGGCGCGCCGCTTCATCGCCGCGTTCGAGGCGGCCCAGGCCGAAGGCAAGGGCGTGGTGCTCGTCGACGGCAAGCTGGTCGAGAATCTCCATGTCGCCAATGCCAGGCGGGTGACGGCGCTGGCCGATCGGATCGCCGAGCTGGAGGCCGGGTCGTGAGCAAGAATGTCGCCGGCAATTTCTTCGAGGATTTCGCGCTCGGCCAGGTTATCGAGCATGCGACGCCGCGCACGATCACGGAGGGCGACGCGGCTCTCTACATCGCGCTGACCGGCTCGCGCTTCGCGCTCCATTCGGCCGAGCCCTTTGCCATGGCACTCGGCCTGGAGCAGGCGCCGCTCGACGATCTGCTGCTGTTCCATATGGTGTTCGGCAAGACCGTGCCGGACATCTCGCTCAATGCCGTCGCCAATCTGGGCTACGCCCTGGGGCGGTTCGAGCAGCCGGCCTATGCCGGCGACACTATCTCGGCCACGAGCGAGATCATCGGCCTCAAGGAGAATTCCAACCGGGAGACCGGCACCGTCTATGTCCGCTCGATCGGCCGCAACCAGATGGGCGAGACGGTGCTCGACTATTGCCGATGGGTCATGGTGCGCAAGCGCGACAAGGCCGCGCCGGGCCCGGAGCCGGTCGTGCCGGCGCTGCCCGAGGCGCTCGCGGCCGAGGATCTCTGGGTTTCCGATGATCTCACTGCCGAGGATTACGATTTCACCGCCGCCGGCTCGCCCCATCGCTGGGAAGATTACGCGATCGGCGAACGGATCGACCATGTCGACGGCATGACCATCGAGGAGGCGGAGCATCAGCTCGCCACCCGGCTCTACCAGAACACCGCCAAGGTGCATTTCAACCAGCATACCGAGGCGAAGGGGCGGTTCGGCCGGCGCCTCATCTATGGCGGCCATGTCATCAGCCTGGCGCGGGCGCTGTCCTTCAACGGCCTCGCCAACGCCTTCAAGATCGCGGCGTTGAATGGCGGCCGGCATGTGGCGCCATGCTTCGCCGGCGACACGGTCTATGCCTGGTCGGAGGTGCTGGATCGCGCGCCCTTGCCGGGCCACGAGGATATCGGCGCCCTTCGGCTTCGGACGATCGCGACCAAGGACCGAGCCTGCGCCGGTTTTCCCGGCCGGATCGAGGGCGGCTACGATCCGGCGGTCATCCTCGAACTCGACTATTGGGCGCTGATGCCGCGGTAATAGGCAGCAGCGCCTCTACCATCGTCAGAAATATCGCTCCTCGACATTCACGACATCGTCCGGCAGCAGCTTGCTGGAAGGATCGGCCTTATAGTTCGAGCCGTTCCGGGTCACGGTGAACCCGTCCTTATAGGCCCGCGGCGTATAGCCCCCGGCCGAAACCACCGCGTTCGTCACGGTCATCCCCGGAATGAACGGATAATGGCCCGGCGTCTTGACCTCACCGAGAATGAAGAAGGGCCGGTAGCTCACGATCTGGATGGTGACCTTCGGATCGAGGACATAGCCGGGCGTAAGCTTTTTACGCACGGCTTCGGCCAGCTCGTTGACCGTCAGGCCGGCGGCCTGCACGTTGTCGACGAGAGGAATCGCGATCGTGCCTTCGGCGGCGACCTCGACCTCGACCGAGAGATCCTTCACCCCGAACACGATCAGCGACAGCTTGTCGCCGGGACCAAGCTTGTAGGAGGCGGTATCGAGAACCGCCGATCCGAGCGGCGGCAAACTCTGCAGATCCGAGCGGCAAGCCGCCAGCGTTGAGGCCAGGATCAATACGGCGAACAAACGGTATACGAACGTGCGCATCGCTGTACTCCGGATAATTCCCTCGCAAGCCCCGCACCGACTCAACTGGCGAGACGGAACCAAGCTACCGGGAAATTATTGATACAGCATGGATTTCGAACAGGTCGCAAGCCGGAAAGACGACTTAATTCCATGCGGTCAGCGCCCTCTTCGACTCCGGGAGCACGCGCCCCGTACCGAAATCGCCTTTGGTGCCATGCCATCGTCCGTCGACGCCGGATTTTTGATTCCGGGCGTCGCGACCGCGTCATGGCGCGTCCATCGATACCGGCCTCGATCTCCCGGCATTTCGGCGGACGTAGCTTGGGTTCGCCCGGGAAATGCGAGGATTTCTCCCTCATCCGACCGCCATCATATGCGGTGCGTCGTTCCGTCGCGGTATCCTGGTGTGTGACAATCTGGGCATTTCGGGCCGGGATTCGTCCTAACCGCACCCGAATAACGCAAGACGATGCCCTTCTTCGTGCCAAAAATCGACACGCAATGACTACCCGGTTTTACACGCGAGCCTCGAACCGGAATCGATCCCGAAAAGCTGAGTGATCGCGCGGCACGCCCGCGACCTTCAGTCGTAAGTCTCGATATTATCAATAGAAACGGGAATTCATATTCTGTTTACTAATTGAGGCGGCGCGCTATTGCAGCTTCGGCCGATCCAACGCCGGATCAACCTGACCGCTATATCTCCAAGGCAAGATAAAATTGTGATAGTTATCCAATCACTATATGTGAATCAAATATTCAATTCACATTATCTAGATTTATATCAACACGAACAGTAAAATTCCGATCAAATTTCGCGATTAGAAATTGAACTCGGAAAGTAATCCTAGTTCGATCCAACTTTGTCAGCAATTTGGACCCATCTTTGCCACAGCGAGTAGTCACTTCGCTGCGATTTACCTGAGAATTCTCAGGATTTTCTCCGCCCATTTATAGACGCTTAACTTATTTGAACTTACGGTGCTCAACATTACACCGACCCGCATCACACTTACGTCATGAGGACATTTTATGAATCTGTCAGCACTTAGGATTGCGTCAGCAATCTCCCTTGGAACTGGGCTGTCGCTTATGGCGCACCCGGTATTGGCGGCGAACCCTACAGTGAGCGTGAAGTCTGTAACGGTGAGCCCCGCTACGGCGGCCCCCGGTCAGACGGTCACCTTCACCGCGGTTCTCTCGGCCAACCAGAATCTTTCGGGCTATCCCGTCGAGTTTTCATGGGCTCCGCCCGGCGCCACGAGCAGCACCAATGCCGTGGACTTCGCAACCTACAAGTCCGGCCAGAACATCACCGAGACCGCGAGCTGGACTGTTCCCGCAGGCGCCACGCCGGGTTCCTATTCGCTGACGGTCGGTGCGTTCAATCCGGCCTGGACGGCCTCGCTCGCCCAAAAGTCGGTCAATTTCGCCGTCTCGGCGCCGGCTCCGGTAGCACCGGCGGTCGCGCTGAACTCGGTGACGGTGAGCCCGGCCACGGTCACGCCCGGACAGACGGTCACCTTCACCGCGATCCTCACCGCCAACCAGAATCTCTCCGGTTACCCGGTGGAATTTTCCTGGCTCGCGCCCGGCGCCACGAGCAGCACCAATGTCGTAGATTTCGCGAATTTCACCGCGGGTCAGAAGATCACCCAGACCGCGACCTGGACCGTTCCTACCGGTTCGAAGCCCGGTTCCTACACCTTGAACGTCGATGCGTTCAATCCGGCCTGGACGGCAGTCCTGGCCGGCACGTCGGCCGCTTTCACAGTGGCCGCGCAGGGCTCCAACTCCACGCCTCCCGCCTCTCCGCCGGCATCTCCCCCTGCCTCTCCGCCGGCCTCGCCGCCTGCCTCTCCCCCGGCCTCGCCGCCCGCTTCTCCCCCGGCCTCTCCGCCCGCCTCTCCCAGCACGGCCCAGGTTCCGGGCCCGAGCTCGGCGTTGTTTGCGGCTCCCTTCTATAGCTGCGTGAACAATTTCTATGTCTCGACGACCGGCAACGACGGCAACAACGGCGCCAGCCCGAGCACCGCTTGGGCGACGATCCAGCATGCCGACAGCGCCTCGCGGACCGGCGGCGACTGCATCAACGTGGCGCCCGGCACCTATC